>Ga0224513_10000053_pt1 | contig 35101 bp, 50 predicted proteins | sample SF_May12_sed_USG_5_FD_169109 | JGI IMG/M metagenome (GOLD analysis project Ga0224513, IMG submission 169109) | Sediment microbial communities from San Francisco Bay, California, United States - SF_May12_sed_USGS_21 | ecosystem: Environmental > Aquatic > Marine > Sediment | place: USA... | reverse complement strand
CGAGCCAATGACTGCTTTATTTCCTTGTAGTCATTATAACTTATTGTTTTTCCTTGAGATAGTGTTTCATGCGCCATCATCAGCATGGTGTCATCCCAATCGGCTTTCTTGTTTAACAGCCAGTGACGGTCGTATTCCGTCTTAAATGGCTTATCAAACAGTACGTCTGGCTTCATACCAAGGGCTTGTACTATCTCTGGGCCTTTAGCGCCACAGGCGTGGCAGTACATAAGAATTTTATCATCTGTCTCCTTGATGGACATTGAAGGGTTGTTGTCCCCATGCACAGGACAGCAGGCTATGTAGTTCTTGCCTGACCGCCTTGGCTTGTCCAAATTACCAAGAATACGTTCGAGGTTTAGCATCGCTCATTCTCCTTTTAATGTTAGTGTGGGTGATGAACCCCCTTACTTCTTTAGTGACTGACTTTGGAGTTCTATCGACTCCCTTGGGCCATACACCAAACTTCTCTTTATACTTATGACTAGCCCATCCTTCTGCGTAATTATGATCTTTACCGTATTGTACAAACTGCCCCATCCATGCTGACTTGTCTTCTACCTTGAAGTCTTTGCCTGCCTTCTTAAGCATTGAGCCATCGTCTTTAAACACAGGGTCTCGGCTTTCAATAGTATATCCACAAGCGCATCTTCTGCCTTGGAACGCTGCGGAACACACAGGGCAGTCTCTGGTTATCTTTTCACGCTCGTCTTTCTTGAGCTGCTGACGCTCATTAAACTTTTGAGTTCCGTCGTCCAATTTAGAAGGCACTATGTCTTCTGGGAAGCCGAAAGTCTTTAGGTTTCCTGCGTGGTCAAGATAGGTGGCCTTCTCTTTGCCCTCTGCGATTCTCCAGATTCTCCCTGCCCTCTGTACGAAAGCTATCGGAGACTTAGTAGGGAAGCAGTCTATCAGTATCTCCACCGAAGGATCATCGTATCCTACACCGAGGAGACGGCTACAGCACAGGACTTTGCACCGTCCCGACCTATGGTCATCGTAGATGTACTTCCGCTCCTCATCGCCCATGTAGCCATCTATGTGCAATGCAGGGATGCCAGCAGCGTTGAACCTTTCTACCATTGACTTCGAATGTGCCACCGAAGGACTAAATGCTATGGCTTTTCTCTGCAAATCATTGGAGTGCTTGCGGTAATTCTCCACAATGTCGCCATTGAAAGTGTCATCCATCATCGCCTTACCCAATGCCTCTGGGTCATAGTCTGAGCCACCAGTTGATAAGGCTTTGGTCTTGATACCCTTTAGGTCTATAGACTTCCCAACGTAATACTCCGTAGGACAGAGCCAGCCTTGATCCAGTAGCTGTCTGGTAGTGGTCGTGACTATCAGATCGTCCCAATGCAAACCAAGCGACTTGCTAAAGGGCGTGGCGCTAAGTCCGATGAAGGGTACGTTGTCATAGCGTTTCATGAACCCATCAACCAAACCTTTGTACATGGTATGGCACTCATCCACTATCGCCAAACCAAAAGGCAGGTGATTCCTCCGTACAGCCGTCTGGATGGACGCTATCTGAATCAGCTTGCTAGGATCGTACCTTGGGTCATCGCCCTGTAAGACGCTGTATGAAGCTCCTAGACTGTCAAACGTGTCCGTGGTCTGGGAAACTAACTTAACCCTATCACAAAAGAACACAGACCTAATCCCCTTCTCTGCTGCGTTCATCATAATAGTCGCTGCAATTCGCGTCTTGCCCATACTACAAGGCGCTGCCAGCAAGGGTCGCATCTTACCCTTGCGTAGAGACTGCCTTAAAGCCTCTACGGCTACTTCTTGATGTGGTCTTAACATGACTCAACGCCTATAATGTCAGGAGTCTTCCACAAAGAATTTATCATTGCATTAAGCCGTGTGCATTCTTCACAAAAGACAATTTCTTTATTGGAGCGTATCCACTTGGGACAGCCTTCACAGCGTTTGATGTTTCTTACCTTATCCATTAGACCTCCACAATGGTAATTTGCTCTTCAAGCGTGTCACGAGCCACCTGCTCTGCGTCTGACTGGAGTAAAGAAGTCTTAGACTCATTCCACAGTCTTAGTTGGATTTGCGCCGCTTCTGCCACCACATGATCGTCTATGTACCATCCACGGAATTTCTCTATGCCTGCCTTGTCCTTGGCGCAGTAGCCAAACCTTTCACCGTTACGCGCTAAACTAAACATCAGAAGTCCTCCCTGCGGACACCGTTGTAGTCGTGCATATCTAACACTGGAACATCATGTAGGTCTGTGTACCTGTTCCAGATTTTAGAATCTAAGTCTTCCATGATGAAGCGCTTGGCTATGTCAAAATAATGCTCATACTTGATGAAGAAGTCATCATGGCTCATCTTGCCAGCAAATGCTTTAGCCATATCAACATGGAACTGCGCGTTTACAGCGTTTGAGCTTTCATGAAACATTAGCTCTTGAAGCTCGTCAGGGCTTTCCTCAGTCGCAGCAATAACTAATTCGTTAGCGGCTGCGTCCGTGGCTTCTACACAGCGGTTCTTAGGGTCTACCAAGTCTTCTAAGTTAGCGTCAATCGCGTCAATTAAGCTCATGTTACTCTCCACAAGTAATTTTAAGGTTTTGGAAGTCAGGCCAGCCGAACTCACCACTGGTTTCTTGAAACAGGCACACCATCTCGATGTACTCAGCAGAGGCGCGTTCAGCCTCTTCACGGTCAAACTTGCCAGCAAAGCTCATGCCAGCAATGGTAATGATTAAAGCAGCGATTAGGATTAATTCTTTCATGTCAGTCTCCGATGCCCCCGAAGGGGCGGGTTAGTTTATCGAGGGCCGTAATACTGTTCGGAAGTTCCACCCAAGCAAGCTGCATAAGCGTCCAAAACTTGATCAGATTCTTCTTCAAAAGGGTAGCCAAATGACTCTACGTTTTGAGCCGCCTCTATTACTTGGCTTTCTGTAAGCTCTGGATATTCCGCTATTAGCGCTTCTATCTTTGCTTGAAATTCATTGCTGTACATCTTTATTTACCTTATTAAGTGAATCTAGGGCTATTGTGCCTGCATCTAAGGTATCGGTCAACACTTTTTGTTTACTAATTTACATCAGTTTGTATCAATATAGGTTTCTCTGCCTATTGCCTTCTCAGTGGCATGACACTCTGGGCAGTACCAACACACACGGTATTTGACCATCTCACCGTCTGTTACTCGCTCCTGAAAGCCTATAACCTCACCCATTGTGTCACCACAGCGGCAGGGCTTCTCAGATAGGTTATCCATTTGATTTCCTTACAGTTTTTTCTGCTAACACGAATTTTAGGCGCAATCGCCCTTTTTCCCCCGCAAATCACCCAGAGCCTTATACACTCTGACGCTTACGTCTGCCGTAGCAAAAGCCCGAAGGCTTGGTACTCAATTCAACGCCCACCTGAGTGAGTCGCTTCCCCCCTGCTTGACGCTTCACAGCGTGGATCAGCAGGCCACTGTTGTATAAGTATCTCACCAACGGTTCGTGGCAGTCTCTTGCGAGTTTGCGGTTGCCTGTTGTCAAGGGCGAAGACAGAGCAGGACGTTTGTGTTGGTTTGACCTCCCATTTCTGGGGCTGCATTAAAGGCGACAGCTTGCATGAGCCAGAGTACGTCAGGCTTTGCCACACGGTCGGGGGACTAGATATAGTAGAGAAGGGTTGTAACAGACACCAGATATTGTGTATACTTGGCTTGTCGGGTTTCTAACTCTTTCTTACTTTCTAGTCGGAATTTAGGGATTCAGCAACCCACCGACATCTTTGATGTTATTCTCCTTTGTAAGACATTGCAAGCCCCTTTCCACAAGGGGCTTTTTTTTGCCTGCTGTAAATAAAAACAGTTGACCAGTGTCTACAGCAGCAGTAGACTGTTTGTGCATTATCTAAAGGAGATTAATATGCAAACATCAGAAAACATCAACGAATTGGCTACTGCGCTATCAAAAGCACAGGGTCAAATGGGCGGCGCGTCAAAAACTGCCGACAATCCATTTTTTAAATCTAAGTACGCCGATTTGGGCAGTGTCATTGCTGCTGTTAAAGAGCCAATGGCTGAAAACGGCTTATCCTACGTCCAGTTTCCCTTTGCTTATGAAGGCACTGTCGGCGTAACCACCAGACTCATGCATTCCTCTGGGCAGTTCATGGAGTCTAACTTTTCTATACCAGCTCCTAAGAATGATCCTCACACATACGGCTTATTAGTGACGTATTGCCGTCGCTTCAGTTTGCAAAGCGTACTGGGAATTCCCGCTGAGGATGACGATGGCAATGCTGTTACCCAAGCTGCTAAGACTTTAATCAACACTGGTCAAGCTACATCTCTCAAAGCGATGTTAAAAATCACTGACACAGATGAGAAGAAGTTCCTTAAGGCATACAAGGCTGAGTCTATTGAGCAGTTTACTTTAGACCAGTTCAAACACGCCGTACCTCTGTTAGAAAAGAAACAAGCCAAGATGCAGGAGGCTTCATGATTCAGGGTAGTGATGAATGGTTACAGTCCCGAGTGGGGGTAGTAACAGCAAGTAATTTCTCTAAGGTCTTCACCACGGCTGGTAAGTTATCTACTAGCCGTGAAGGTCTTATAAACCAGCTAATAGCTGAAAAACTTACTAACGCACCTACTGAGACATTCAAGTCTTCTGCAATGGAGCGTGGCAATGAATTAGAACCACAGGCCAGAGCGATGTTTGAGGTCATCATGGGCGTGGAGGTAGAGGAAATAGGTCTTATTAAAATGGAAGGGCATGAGATAGGTTGTAGTTCTGACGGAGTGTTTGAAGACACAGGCATTGAAATCAAATGCCCACTTCCTGCTACACACTGCGCTTATCTACGCGCTAACAAACTCCCCAGTACCTACGTCCAACAGGTACAAGGGACAATGCTTGTCTTAGGTCTGGAGAAGTATTTCTTTATGTCTTTTCACCCTGAGATGAAACCGCTTATTATTGAAATTAAACGCGATAATAAGCTCTTGGAACTGGCAGAACCTCTACTGATAGAAACTGCTGATATTATTAAATCTGAAACTGAACGATTGAGGAAAGAAGAATGACATACACACAAGTAATTGATTTTGCCCTGTGGAAAAACGAAAAGCCTAAGTCTGAAAGGTCACCACAGATGACAGGCAAGGCTTCGTTTACCTGCCCTAACTGCCAAGTGGTCACAGAGAATATCTCTACCACTGCGTTTACTAATAAGCCCGATGGTTCTAACAAGCCGTTAATTAAAGGCTCTGGATCGATCAACACTGACAGCCCAGTAGACACAGTTCCTGTCGCTGCTGCGCCTGTTGATGACTTTGATTCGGATCTTCCCTTCTGAGGTACTTATGATTGATTTTGGGAAAGCACTTAGAGCTGCCCAAGAGGAGCAAGGCGTAACGTCGGTAGAACTGGCGAAGCGCTTTGCTGTTCATAAGCAGCAAGTCTCCAGATGGAGATACCAGAAAGATGCTAGCTTATCTCTGGTTACCAAGATGTCTAATGAGTTAGGCGTTGATGAACTAGAATTTGTGGCGAAAGGCTTATGATAGTTTTTAACACCGCAGCAGACGCGATTGAAGAGGCTGTGTTCTGTGCAGATTCAGAGCATATCCCTTACGTCATAGTCTTTGATGATAAAGGGTTTGGTGTTTGTAAATACGATGATGTTGAGGATATCTCTTTAGTGATGGAGTATATCAACGGCACTTATGTATGAAGCCCAGACACTACGCAGCAGAAATACTGGCACTCAAGACCAGAGAGGAAAGGAGGGAGGCTTTATCTAAAGTGCCTCCTGACTACCAAGAACGTGTCAAACTTTATGTGGAGAATGAATTTGAGCGAAGGAAATACACTCGCAGACCTTGAGAAAGTTACTCAAGAGTTTGCTCAAGCCGAAGCTGAACGCCAGTACCTTATGGAGTTTCGCAAGTCCAAGAAAGCCATACTCATGGCAGAAGCAGAAAGATCAGAGCATTCTATGCCGATTGCCAAACAAGAAAGATATGCGTACTCTCATCCTGAGTACCTTGAGTTATTAGAAGGATTAAAAGTCGCAATAGAAAAAGCGGTGTTACTGCGGCATAAGATTCAAGTAATGAATATGAGGTTTGAGCAATGGCGAAGCAAACAGGCGACACTGAGGCAAGAAATGTCTATCAGGTAAGCGATGAATTGAAATTCTTATCTATGATCTATCCAATTAATTCTAAGCTGTTCAGCATTAAACTGTTAGAAAGCAGAATGAAAAACATGGACTCTAAGACCAGATTAAGAGCAATTCGGGTAATTAATTCCCTACAAACTGGAAAGCCTTACAGATTATGAAGCGCAAGCCTAAAGTCAAATCTAGCAAAGTCTTACGGCAGGAATGCCTCAAAGCCATCCAGCGGTTATGTAGACTAGCCGCAGCGGATGATGACGGTAACTGTGAGTGCGTGTCTTGTGGTTGTGTTAAGCACTACTCAGCCTTGCAAGGTGGACACTTCCTGGCGAAAGGCTCATCTAGTTACTGGGCGTTAAAGATAGAAAACGTCCACCCTCAGTGTGCCTCTTGTAATATGTGGGGGATGAGGTACGGATCAGCCGCGCAGCAGTACACCCTCTGGATGGAGGATATGTACGGCAGGGACTTCGTAGATCAAATGATAGCCACCAAGTCAGAACCCATTAAACTCTACAAAGCTGATTACGAAGATATGCTGGCGGAGTTTAACGAGCAGATTAAATACCATGAGAATCGTTTAAGATGATAGAAGTCACCTTATCAGAAGACGAACAAGCTCTGTGCAGAGACGTAGCTATGTCCAGATATGCTACCTCTCGTAATTTAGGATTAACTCAGTTGAGAATAGACAGCTCTGAAATGAACGTGGAGTTGTTAGGCGTTCAAGGTGAGTTAGCCTTTGCTAAAGTGTTTGATCTGGAAGACCCGAAGGATCTTCTCGGCTCAGATGGTGGTACAGATTACACCATTCAAGACATAACTATTGATGTTAAAGCAGCCTCTAGACCTACCTATAGACTTATATTTAGAAGTTTAGAATCATTCAAATCACAAGTAGGCGTATTAGTTGTTAAGGTCAACGACAATAGTTTTAAGTTGATTGGTTGGACTACTTGTAAGCATTTTGCTGAGTTATCACAGCCTTTAGGTGAAGATGGTTTTACTTTAGAACAAAACCAGTTACGACCAATTGAAGAGCTGTGGAAAAGACTCACAATCAAAAGGCTTAAAAATGCCTGAATATGTAATAGCGATGTCCGCAGAAGAAATGTCTGAATTCTTAGAGTCAGAGTTTTATGACCTTGAGGACAACCCTAAACGGTGCATAGCAACCATGATGGCAATGCTCATAGATCATACTGAGTTTCTTGAAGAACAAGGACTAGAAGAGAAGTTTGACTTTCTGTACGACAAAGATGGAGGAGATTTACATTGAAATCAACAGATTACCAAGTAGCTGGCGACCATTACCAAAAGATGAAAATTCAGCCTATTGAATACATCATGGCTAACCAGTTGCCCTTTGCGGAGGGTTGTATTGTTAAATACGCTACCAGATGGAGAGAGAAGGGAGGGGTAGAAGACCTGCGAAAGATAAAGCAGTTCTGCGACTTCATCATAGAGTCTGAGTTGCAGAAGTTGGAGAATGTGAAACCTTAGTATCGCCCTGTTCTAATTAGCTCGGTAACTTCTATAGCACGGTTACCGACTTGCTCAGCCCACCTAGAGTTTAAGAATTCGTCTGCTGCTTTCTCGTAGTCTTCGGCTTCCATGTAAGATAAAGAATGTGTAAACGTCAACAATCTAGTGATACCTATGTTAAAACAAAGGTTAATCAAAGCATCCTGTCTGGCTCGGCATAAATCAGAATACCACTTAAAGTTATGTAATAGCTCGGTGTCGCACCGCTGAATATCGTTGTCTAAAAGATACAAAACCTCGTCTTCAGTAAGCCCCATGTCATCAAGGTTTCTCCCAACCCCTATAGTCAGCTTGCCTGCTGTGCATTCGTAGGGCTTGTTCCTTTTCCCTTCATGTTTAATAAGCATATCGCTTAGACGCTTACTCCTCGTCATCGTCAAACTCTCCCGCCTCTAACGCTAATAAAAAATGTGCCTGACCTTGTAATACGCCGACTATACTATAAATAGGCAACCCTAATTCGATGGCTTTTGTGCTTAAATCTGTCAATTCCAATTCAAGCGAGTGCATATTACTGTACATATCATCGAGCGTTTTTGTTCTTGGAAACTCAATCACCTTGTCGGTCATAATTATTTCCCTACATTTTTAACACGCTCGTAGGATCTAGCTCCTGCCAAGCCGAGCAGGCCAGTTAATACAGGCAGCATAACCGTAGTATCAGCTTGCGGAACCTCAATACCAAAAGGCGCAGCTAAAGGAGAGATAAGAAAGTTCACCGCAAAACCTGCTACGCAGACCCAAGCAGTTGCTGGCCTCCAAGAAGACTGAAACCAGTTTCCTTTGGCTTCTTCTTTATTGACAGCGATTTGCGCCAGCATGATTTCTTGATGGTGCTTATCAGCCATCGTTGCAATCTGATGAGCAAGCTCGTTTTTCTTGTCTTTATCCTCAACAAACTGGTCTAGCAAATTTGTTACTGGGCCGACCAAGGCAGTCAGCGAGGACAACACTATGCCACCGCCAATGCAATCACGACGATAACAGCAAAAATAGTTACAACAGTCGCCTGTTCTTCTGTGGCGCTCATAACCTTAGATTTAACAAACTTGCCTATTACTTTAACGTATTTCATAGTCGTTCCTTATTTATCAGCTTTGGTGTCAAGGCGTTTAAAGATAGCACCGAGCATCTCTTTAATCTCTCGTATGTCATCTCGGTAGTCTTCTTTAGCTACATACATAATAGGTATGGACTTCATGTCAGCGTCAATCCTATCCAATAAAGCAAAGACTCGATTGACTAACCAACCGACAACGAATCCTGCGACTGCTATTGTAATATTAAACATAACTTGATAATCCATACTACACCTATAGTGTCAGGTCAGGGACTTTACGCAAGTCTCTGATTTGGTAAACGTGACGTATAACCTCTCCTCCGTCACGATGAAATACTACTTGGGTCATCACGCTAGACGATCCATATCCTGCTCCTGCATGCCAAGAGTCAGGTGGTGCTAATGTCCCAAAGGCTTCTACGAAAACGCCGTTATCTGTCTCTATGGCGTTCTGGTGGTGTATATGTCCTACTAGCCACTTCCTGTACACAGTAGATGACCACTGCTCTGGTAACATCTTAGGGAGAATAGCACCTAGCTTAACAGCCTTAACCTTGTCTCCGTGATGCACAGCCAACAGGTTCTTACCAAACTGCACGGTGTGAAAGAAACCGTGAGGATCTAATATGGTTACCCTTGGCTCTTTTGAGTAGTAGAACTTTAAGATTAACGCGAGGGCGATGGCAGTATCGGAGTCGTGGTTACCTCTAGCCATCACTACAACGCAACTCTTGTGTTTCGTAAGCAACTTATCGATTGCAAACAAAAACGTCTGTGCTGCTATTTCAAGCACTACTTCTATTCTAGTGTCTACGTCTAGCTTCGTTCCTCCAAAGGTAGTACCACTGCTGCCATTGGCGTGAATGAAGTCTCCTACGTTAACCAGTAGGCACTTCTCGGACGCCGGGGCTAGATCAACCAAGTAATCGACAGCCGCTAACATATCATTGGAGGCTATCTTAGTGTCGTAATCACGAACTTTGGTCTCTCTCGCGTCAGCCCTCATCCCGAAGTGTGCGTCACCTATTACTATTGCAGGTAATAAATCCGTAGCAAACTTCTTAATCTTTGGCTTTGCTTTGGGCTTGTACGGTTTAACGCCTTTAGTTAAGCCATCCACAAAACTTTGCAGTGCTTTATCTCGCGCCGCTTCGGTCATGGTACGTCTAGTCTTTAACCAAGCCTTGTTGCCTTCATCGTCCGCAGTGTAAATAGAGCGACCAATGACCATCTCGCCTTCGGGAACGTGACGACTAGCATCCCAGTTTTCTGAGTACCCCGCAGCAGCCGCAGTGTTCTTAGTAATAGACACATAGTCACGCATGGTGGACTGAGAGATACCTAGTACCCCCGCAGCCCTTGCACTATTGCGGCCGCACTCTTCCCAAACTTGCATTGCTTCGCGATGACGTTCTGTTTTAGCGTAATCTACTAGAGTCATACTATCCTACTGCTATAGCAGCGATATAAATTGCCGAACCCGCACACAGTGCAAGCGCAACAAGAGCAATGAGTAAATTCTTTGCTTCCTGCTGCCGTTTTAACTTCTCACGTTGCAGCTTTAAAAGCTCACGCTTAGCCGCAGCTCTACGGTCACGCTCTTCAGTCCTGACTCTCAGCATCTTTTGGTACAGCGGAGTCTTTCCTTGAGCCATAAACATTTTTTTAATCTTGGCTTCGTAGTCATCGCAGGCAATCTCGGCTTGGATAATTTTCAGCGCGTAAGACTCTACTGACTCCTCGCCGTAAGAGCCATTAGGCTTATGCTGCTGCTTAGCTTCTTGAACTTTGTCTTTGGCATCGTAAAAATTACCAAGCTGATCTAGCAAGCCACTAGCTTGCTGGCCTGTGTCGATTGCAGACTGTATTAAATCGAAGGCTTTCTTAGCCGCGCTTAGGGCTAATGCAACGTCTATCATTCTGTTATTACCATTGTATCTGTGTCTTCAAAAAAAATCATATTGCCTTCGCAAACTATGTTCCAATCTGGGCCTTCTTGCTCGCTACGAGACGGCACTTCTATAATAACGTGTCTAGCTAACCACTCTGTATCGCCTTGCAACACGCGCCATACATGTTCTTCGGTGCCTCTACCCGGTTGACCTCGGGCTTTATTAAACCTTATGCGGTATTTAAGCATTTGGTCTTATCGGGAACCTAGGGTCGCAATCAAAATCTGGACACAAGCAAACTGCGTCTAAAGCAAACAGGTAGTTTTCCCAAGCAGATTTTTCGCCAACCGTTATTGTAGGGTCGCTTAGTGCGGTGTTCGCAACGGTTTTTTCGGTATCTACACGAGCCATGACCTCGGCTTTTCTTAACGTCTCTTGCTCAGCCTTTGTAAGCTCAACCCAACCTTTATCGGCGTAGCTAGGGCCGATCCACGATAGATCGTTTATCTTATCTAAAAACCCGTGCAAGCCGAAAATAGGACCCCAGTTATTTGGTAGCGGCCCTGCTGCGCTTAGTGGTTCGTTTGTTGACAGTCTTTTTAGTTGCCACATTTACTTGCTCCGTATTTTGTTTGGGTAACAGTCCAACCTTCTCGCGTCCTAATTGCTGACCTGCAAACGGAGGGTGTCCGTTTAGATGCAATCTTTCAACTTCACTTGGTTCTCGCCACTCACGCCAACTACCAAAATCGTTTCTAGGTTGTATATGTATTTGACAACCGATACTGGCGGCTAGTTGATGGATAAACTCTGTAACCTGCACAGGTTGATACACGTTCCACAAAAAAGTGCCATTTACTCCACGCATTGTTATTTCAGTAGTACCAGACCCCGACATACCTATGCTAACTGACTGCGCTCTATTCCTGTTGGAGTCTAACGCTTCAAGCTGCTGCTGTTGCTGCCTTTCTTGAAACTCTTTTTCAAAATCTTTTTTGTTCATAACTACTGTGGACACCAAGATATGTTTACTTGACCATTTACTGTTACAGGATACGAAGACCCGCCGACTATAGAAACACAATTATGCGTTGTAGGGTTTGCCGCACTTCCGGCACTTCCGGCACTTCCGGCACTTCCCGCCCCACCACGGCCACCACCGCCGCCTCCTCCTCCTCCTTGTCCATACCCGAGAAAGCAACTGTCCCGAGAAACTGATCTTGCAGCCCCGCCGCCGCCGCCACCTCCCGCGCCCGACACTGATCCCGCAATAGCGGGAGGATAGTTTATGGCGTTGCTTGAATAGGTGCTATTAGAGTTCGTCCAGCCCCCTCTACCGCCACCACCGCCTCCTGTGTTACCACCACTAGAAGCGGAGTTCCAAAGTACAGTATTTATAGAAGGCCCATCGCCGGAGTTTATAGTTCCCGCGCCACCACCGCCAGTACCGCCTCGGCCTTGTGTAACTATGTTTCCGGCGTAGTAGGCATAGGAGCAGCAGCCTCTATACCCATATCCTCCACCGGGAGTGCCGCTATTCCCTCCGGGCGCATTTCCATTTGTAGAATTTTGAGATGCCCCGGTACTGCCCGCATTGCCCGCAGTTCCTTGTGCGCCCCCCGCGCCACCCGCGCCACCCGCGCCACCTGAAAAAGAAAGGCAAAATGCAGAAGAAGAAGCGCCCGGATTTCCGGGTGTACCAGAGTTACCTGCTCCCCCGCCTGCGCCGCCTGAAGCACCCGCTTGTGCGGGAGCGGTGGCGGTATTACCTCCACCCCCAAGGCTACCGTTAGCTCCTCCCCCATAACCACCGCTTCCCCCCGCTCCAGTACCACCCGCATTTCCAGTACCCCCCGCATTGCCGGAACCTCCTAGCCCAGTTAAATTAACTAGAGTCACTCCTGCGGGGGCGCAAAAAGTTCCGCTTGTGTTAAAAGTTTCAGAACCACCGGGAACTACACCTGCTCCCATTAAACCAATTTTGCTAGTACCTATAGGCATAATTTACTCACTCGTGGTAAAACCATCCGGTCACTATATATTTTGTGTTATCGCCATAAACAGGATTTCCTCTGTGCGCGTGTGTAAACGCTGCGGGCCATAGCACCATTGTATTCTCAACAGGATTTAGTCTTCGCTGTTGATATAAAAACTCTGTCTCTCCGTTGGCTTCTGTAGGGAGCGTATTCAAATAAAGCATATAAACCAAGCCTCGATTTGCTTGATCACCGTTGCCTTGTTCGCCGTGCCACACATGGTAGCCGCCTCCAGTAGAGGTTTCCTGCATCTTCATATTGTTGCAGTTTATGTTTGTATTTTTTAACGGAGAAAACTCCTCGGCATAAGCATCAAAGCAGTGCTGTAAACCTTTAAAAAACATATTTCTTGTATCGTTATCATTAAACGGCTCAAAGTTTATATTCTTGCCATTGGCGCATATCTGATAATCGTTTTTTATATGTTTATCTGCGCCTTCGCCTTTCTGTCTGTCTGACCCCGCTCCCAAGTTTTTGTTTCGATTAAACTCAGTTATAAGATGCTCGCAGAATCCCTCTGGGAATACGTCAGAAAATACGCCAATAAAGTCTCTATACTCAAAATTCATTTAAACTCTGGCCCCGATACCCATGTTACCAATGTTTGCCTTGTGCCTTTTATTACCGGAGTTACTTGGTGCAATGTCCACGCAGGAAACACTGTTATAAGTCCTCGCTTCTTTTGCATAGAGCTAGGCTGACCTGTAGTAAGTATTTGTAATTCGCCGCCCTCATAGTCTTCTGGGTTTGATAATTGCAATACCAGTGAGAGCTTTCTTGACGATCCAGATGCCCCAAAGTCTTGATGCCACTTATAGGTTCCTTGTCGAGACTCATGGTAATTAGTTAGCTGTATAGGCTCTCCGAAACCAGTAAGATCAAACCCAAAATACTCCGCATTAATACTTGAGACAACATGAGACAAAACTTCAAAAACCCACGAACACTCTGCGTCTTTAGAGAGCCAATTTAATTCTGATCTGCGAACAGATTCGGATACTTGTCCGTCAGCCCCATTGCCCACTTGAGCTTGTTCAGTAGCCTCCTTGGCTTTCTGTTGAAGCCAGTCAAGCTGCTCCTCGGTAAACGCTCCATCCCACCACGCAAACGGCTCTCTCTTCCGTGAATAGGGTGTCAGCAAATGCTGCATCAAATAAACCTTTTCCTTTGCGACAAAATAAAATGAATAAACTTTGTAGGAGTTTCAGATTGATTACCAGTAATCATGTGCGGTAGCCAAGAGTTAAATAGCATCATCGTGCCAGACTGTACATTATTAAAATGTATCTGCTGAGTCGCCATGTTTACTTCTTCTTTCTGTTCCGAAAACAAATCTGACATTTTCTTACCAGAGCGAGGATCATCAAATATAGGATAGGAACCGCTTTCAGAAACTTCTAAAAAGTAAAAGCCAGAAATCTGACTATCGCCGTGGACATGCATGATATTGCCACCGCCACACCCAAACTCTTGCGCCCACATAGCCGAAACATAAAACTCGTATTCGTTAGTCAGATAACCTTGGTCTTTTAAGATACTGACACCTCTGTCTCGAAAGTAAGAGGTCAAGTATTCAAGATCAGGATCGCTGCCCATGTGTTCGGTTTGCTTAACCACCGAATCATCTGTCTGGTCGTAATACTTCTGACTATGCTCTAAAGTCTTGCCCACCCACTCCGGTCGTTCTTCACGATAGATTGGAGACGAGAAGTACGAGTAGGCTTCCATTTAGCTATTTACGAACGCAGTTAATTCTGTGGCAAGTCCAATGACTGCGCTTGCTGTAATGTTTGTAGCGTCTGCTGCTGCTTGAGTGCGGCGATTCTCTACCAATATTTCTTTAGCCATGCGTACCATGTCTAGCTTGGCTCGCTTCGCTTCTGACGCAGCTTGATTAGCAGCTCGATTGTCTTCTGTCGCGTTCTGCTGTTCTACTTGCGCTTGCATTTCTGAGGATAAGGCCATTTTAATAGTCTCCTGACTAGCTTAAATTTTTAGCGGGTAATGTAACGTACCAAGTTGTCCCGCCGTCTGGCGAGAAGAAAAACCAAATATCTGTGACATTCGCATCTGTGGATCTGCTTACTGAGCCACCGGGATATTTAAATGTACCTCCCGCAAATGCCACTGTCCGACTTGCGGTTGCGTCATTAGTCAGAACCAAAGTAAACGATGTCGCTCGGTTTGAGTCTGAGTTTGGAGTCGCCAGAGTAAACGTGCAGCTCCCTGTAAGTGTCGCAGTATACACCGTTCCTGCGTTGCAGTTAATTGTCTGAGCTGTGCCTGTATTGCCTATAACGACCACTTTGTCAGAGAATGTGCCTGCAAAATACTGACTAGAATCAAACGATATTACCTCTGCGGCAGTGCCGTCCTGCTTTAAGAAGCTGTCCAGATTCGCATCAAGGTCGCTTATCTGAGCCACTGTGACGGAGGTTGCTACTGGGGCAACACTTAACCAAGCTGCGCCGTCATAGACCTTCATCGCGTCTGAAGTAGTGTTGAAGTACAAAGCGCCTTCCACCAATGCACCGCCTTGGTTATCAACTGTAGGATCAGATGCCTTCTCGCCAAGATATAACGCTTCAAAATCAATCAAAGTCGCAGCCGCTGTTGTGGCCGATCCCGCCGCTGCTGTAGCAGAGCTTGCTGAAGCCGTAGCTGACGAAGCCGCATTTGTAGCCGATGTTGCTGCTTCGGATGCTTTGGTCGTAGCTGTAGAAGCCGAAGTGGCAGCGTTTGTTGCTGAAGTCGCCGCTTCAGATGCCTTAGTGGTAGCTGTGGTAGCAGATGCAGCAGCAGCAGTTGCGCTAGATGCGGCGGCAGTCTGGCTAGAACTAGCAGCAGTGGCTGAACTAGCCGCAGCAGTAGCACTAGAAGAAGCAGCCGTAGCTGATCCTGATGCTCCAGAGGCAGAAGAGGCAGCAGCAGTAGCTGAAGAAGCAGCATTTGTCTCTGCGGTCTCGGCGTTAGTCTCTGCTGTTTCAGCCGCAGTTTTTGCTACAACCGCCGCATCCTTTGCAACAACAGCAGCATCCTTTGCAACAACCGCAGCGGCTCTTGCAGTATCAGAGGCCGTGGCTGAAGTAGCACTCGCTGTGGCTGAGGTAGCACTCGCCGTGGCAGATGTCGCAGCAGCAGTAGCCGAAGAAGCAGCCGCAGTTGCACTAGAAGCCGCCGCAGTAGCACTTGCCGCAGCCGCCGCACTTGTGCCTACCCAATAAGCACCAGAGCTTGCAGGAACATTGCCTATATTGGAATTTTGCAGAGACGTATAGAGAATACCGTCTGTACCGACCACGTTCTCATTTATTGCGTAGGTTCTAGTCGAGAGCCAAGCAAACGCAAGAGAAACCCAATAAGCAGTCTGAGTAGATGGATTTTGATTCAGATTAGTGTTCTGTAAAGATTGGTATTGTGTTGATCCGTAAGTGACAACATCTCCAACACTATAGGTAATGCCAGCATTCCACTCGACAGAGTAAAGGAGTGTCCAGTAGCCAGTAGATGTCACAGGGTTGTTGTTTTGATTACCATTGACCAATGAACGGTAATAAACACCGTCTGAGCCTAGCACTACGTCTACTGCGTTGTAGATTTTCGTAGCAACCCACTCATCACCAAAGTCAGTCGCTGTCTCACCCGCAGGGTCTCTTACAGCAATCTGTACGTCGTCATTGTCAGTCAATATGACCTTAGCAACACCGTCAAAGAAGATATTGGGTTGACGACCAGCCGCAGACAATAGAACAGGGTTAGTGTTCGGGATAGAGTTGTTGATATCCGCAAACGTAGTCTTTGGGGTTGTAGTGCCAGATTCGTAGAAGTACAGCTTACCCTCTACTAAGGGGTCGCCAGCGTCATCTAAGTATTGGTCGAAATCACCGAATCGTGCCATTATTCTTCACCTGTCAGTTGAGCTGCTGTAGCAGAACGCGCTGTTTGTGCGCCGAACCTTGTAGCTCTGGAGGGATTCAAAAGTAAGTTATCTTGAAGTTCTTGTCTAAGTCTTCTGGTGTTGCCTCTTTCAAGCAATGACCGTACTGTTGCAGGATTCATCCCACTTGTTAAAAGAATGTCACCAGCACTTTGTAATGCCGCAGCAAATTCTCTGCTGTTTTTCTCTTTACCTAAACCGTCAAAGATATTCGCTACCTCCGCACTGGCCTGAGCAGGGTTGCCAAAAAGAGCAGTAATTCTACCAAATGTTTGCCTAAACCCGCCTATGTCTTGCGCCTGCTGAACTGTAGTGGAGTTTTCTAGCGCCGTCCGTCTGGTTAGCATAAACTCAGCTTCACGCTTCATGGCGCGTAAGAATTGCTGGAAAGACTGCTCATCAGGGAAGACTGCTCTTAATTTTACTACATCACCATTCCGTCCAAACATTCTTTTCATTAAATCTGCGCTAATGTTAGTGACATCAATCTTGTCCATGATTGCCTGTCTAGCACCTAACCTGTACATATTCATTTCGGCAGGTGTCATGGTTTTGACAGTATCAATCACTTGTCTGCGGTTAGCTTTCAGGAATAATTCACCTTGCTGTGCTGCTGATTCTAAAGCTCTTTCACCAGCAAAAGTTTCTCTAGCTTGCTTGTATTTTGGAATCTGAGCGTCAGCCTCGTCAATCATGGTGTTTTTCAGCCTAGTTAAGTCTCTAGCCTTATTATTTTCACCAGCTCTAAGAGCCGTAGCAATCTGGTCATCCAGTTCTTGCTTAGTGGCATCTATCACATCAAAGTGAGTAATCTCATCGCCAGCAGCACGTTTATCGGCTAGTCTAGTTTCAGCGGCCTGCCTTGCCCGACCTAAAGAGCTATCACCCTCTAAAAGCGCTTTAAGCCTACCGCTAACACGGAATGGCGTAGCACTAGCCTCGGCATACAATTCCGTAATAGCTGGCCTAGTTGCTTCTCTAAGACCTGCGATAGCTTGCTCCACAGTCATATCAGGAGACTGCAAACCAAAATCAACATCTTCCGCAACCCTGCCAGCTTGCCCTGCATTCCTTTCGCCTAACTCCCTTGCAGTTCTGCCTTGCAAGTTAGGATTAAGGTTGCCAGCAGCCCTAAGAAGTCTTCTAAAGGATTGTGCTATGTCAGCAGGGATAGCTTCTGGGCCAAGCTCATCCAGTTTTAAGATAGCTTCATCAACAGTCATCCCCTCTCTTGTAAGAGCCTCGGACAACAAATCTGCTGCGGCATCATTTTGAACAGAGTTTAAGCTAAGAGCGAGTTGTTCTACAGACCGTGGGTTTGCAAACAACCTATCAAACAAACTGCCTGCACCTCCCTTAACTACCATAGCAGTCATAGGCGCAAGAATCTGACCCACTATGTCAGCATCTTCCCCGCCTAGCTCTTGTGCCATTTCCCCGCCTGCAACAGCGGCTGCACCAAACCCAGCTTCTTGCTGAGGAGTGGTTTCTAGTAACTCTCTACCTACTCGCTTAGCTGTTTCTACAAACTGCCTACCAGTTGGTATAGCCTTTGGAATGGCTTGTTGAGCAAAACGCATACCTTGCGCTATCGGTAACGCAGAACCCAAAACCTCACCTGTTGCCCCAGCAACATTAGCCACAGCGCCTTCACCAGAAAAAGCGCCTCTTGCTGGAATCTGCGCCTCAAAGGAAAACGGTTCTGTTTCTCTGTAAGCAGCCTGTGGCGACGCAGGCATTTCTCTTTGGCCTAGCATGGCTTGAGCGTATGGTCTGATTTGACGCTCTGCTGCAATGGCAGGAGACAAAGCAACGTCAGCCATAGAGCCTAAAGCTCTTAACCCGCCGCCTGTTAATTCGCCAGCAGCATCTCCAACAGATTCTAAAAAGCCTTTTTCTTCCGCTGGAGCAGATGACTGCATTAATCTTTGTGTGGTCGCCTTAATTACTTCTGGAGTTACATCTGACGGAAACTCAATAATCCTGCCATCAGGTAGCTCAACCTCAATGATGTCATCATTCATTTATAACATTCCCCTGAGCGTCTACTCTGATTCTGACACGGCCACCACCACCAGCTTCAGACGGGTTTTGCTCTTGATATATCTCATTGAATATACCAGAAGCATTAGCGCCTAACTGTGCGTTTAGATAGCTATCTATTTCTCGTACTGTAGGAGTGTCTTCCATTCCCAAAGCACGGCTTCTGCCAATCTCTGCATCAAGCTGTAGAGCTTCTAAAAGGTTGGATAGCAGCCTGACGTTAGCCTCTGTACTGCGTGATTCACTCGCTTCAATCTCTCTTAGCAAGTCACCTTCACGAGCAGTAAATGCTGCGCCGAATGTAGGCTTTAACTGTGCTAGTACTTGCTTTCTTAGGTTGTAAGCTAACTCGCCTTCATCAGCATTTTCTCCGCCTAACGCTCTTCTAATGCGTAATCCAATACCAGCTACGCCACCAGTTGCAATCCTATCCAACAAGACAAGAGAAGCCTTAATTTGTGGTATAGACTGAGCAGCGGAACGACCACTATCAATGACTTCTTGGCCTCGTGCTACATTGCCTTTAGCTGTTTCAGTTGCAGTTGCAATCGCACCCGCCTCGGCTGGGCCTGAAGCAATAGCTGCTTCAATCACTCTTTGCTTTTCAGTGGGGTCGGTAATTTCACCTTTAATCGGATCAAGCACACGAGTCCTGCCAGCGCCTAAGTATTGAACAGCTACGCCATTCTTGTACTTGGTAATTCCGGAGCTTCCTTCCATTGATCCACCACCACCAGACCTCATAAACTCTTGGTACTCTGGTGTGCCTTCAACAAGACCTGCCTGCTGCGCCCTGAACTTCAATGTTTGCACTGTAGAAGGAGTTTGACCATCTCCGTAGACCTTATACAAACTACCTACAGAGTAAATGGTATCTAGCTGGTCTTTTAAACCTTTAATCGCCGTAGGGTCTCCAGTACGAGCTGCGTCAGCTAACTGAAGCATCTCCTGAGAGTCACGAGTATTTACACCCATCGGAGTGAGAATCTCTAATCTGTCTCTAGCTATGTCAGCAATAGACCCGAAGTCCCCTCGGTCAAAATACTGTTTAGCAGTTGCAACGTCTTGGAATAGAGTTTTCTTTCTCTCTTCCTCACGCTTCGCATCAGCATCCTGACGCGCCGTGTCCATGTCAGCCATCTTCATCTTATACAGGTCTTCTTGCTGCATACGCTGTTGGAACTGTGGCACTTCGTTCTTAAAGGCAGCGCCTAAGCCCATTAAGGCTCTTGCTACGTCAACCATTATGATAGTCCTTGAAGCTGTTGTGAGGAATACAATGCTGGGTTGTAATTCATTCCGGTTTGTGGCGTTTGATTAAAATAACCTTGCGGTAAGTATCCACCAATATTCATGTTAGTGCCGTAACCAGTAGGTTGCTGATTAGTGTTTTGATTACCAAACATCTGGTAGCCAGCACCTGCCGCATTAAACGCATTCCCTACCATATTCCCATAATCAGGAACAAACGAAGGCACATTACCAATACCCAGCATGGTGCTGCCTGTGCCTGTCAGAAGGTTGGCTTGGTTGCCACTGTAACCCTGTTGAGCCATAGCCTCAGCCGCTGCTGCATTATTGGTTAAGCTGTTTAAGTAATTCATCTGGCCTTGAGTCAAGTTGGACAGGTTGGTTGCTTGGCCTTGCTGGATACCACCAAGTAACTGAGCAACATTGCCAGCCTGATTCGCTAAGTCTCGGCCTGCCTGCGTTCTTCCTTGGGCTAAGTTAATACCTAAGTTAGACACTGTAGATGCCGCTGGAAGCCCTGTAGACAAGCCGTAGTTAGCTAGATTAGAGCCAAGGGCAGTTCTTGTATTAAGCTGATTAACACCTAGATTCTCTGCAATCCTGCCAAGGTTCTGACCCTGAGTCATGTAGGTGTTAAGACCTGACATACCCTGCTGTTGGGCTAAATTCGCAAGATTTTGACCACTTGCTTGGGCAATATTAGCCCCCTGAGTGCCTTGAGCCTGAGCAATGTTAGACAGATTCTGACCTTGAGATTGAGCAACATTAGCAAGATTCTGTCCTTGCGACTGCGCTATGTTAGCGCCTAGCGTTCCTTGCTGTTGTGCTAGATTGGACAGATTTGCGCCTGTAGCTTGAGTCATTCCCGCGCTACCAGTGCCTAATGCCTGCGCTAACTGAGCAAGGTTCTGGCCTCGGTTCTGAGATATATCCGCTCCAGCAGTTGCTTGTAGCTGAGACAATCCAGCAAGAGCCTGACCGCCGCCTTGAGCAAGATTCGCAAGGTTCTGACCAGCGCCAGTAGTAATGCCAGCAAGGTTCTGACCTTGTGCCTGTAATGCCTGTAAGTTCGTAGCTCCTTGCTGTTGAGCAAGATTGGCGAGATTCTGACCACCGCTTGTGGCGATGTTTGCTGCGCTACCGCTTGCTCCTAAGCCTTGACCAGACAAAGTGCCTAAGTTGGCGATTTGCTGCTGTAGACCCTGAGAAGCTAGTCCTTGTCCGAATCTAGCAAGTTCTTTCTGGACGTTACCACCGCCCAAACCACCAGTAGCTGATGACCCTGCCAAGTTAGCCCGCATTCCCTGCTCGCGCAAGAATGCCATTTGTGGGGACTCTTGGTAAGCCTGATCAAAAGCCTCCTGACCTAACGCACCAGACAAAGCAAGCTGCTGTTGTAGAGCAGTAGTACCAGCCTGTCGGTAAGGATCAAACATTCCTTCCGCACGACCAAATGAGCCAGTAATATCCTGACGCCCTTGACCTATGCCTTGGTTAAATGCGCTTAAACCTTGAGCCGTTCCTTGCTGTATCTGGCCTGTAGCCTGTGCTTGCGCTGCCCTAATAGCGTCAGCAGCTCCACCAAAGCCAGCAGTTAAATCAGTTCTGCCTTGACCTAAGCCAGCTACCAAACGGTTGTACGCTTCTTCAGAACCTGTAGAAATATCTCCACGCCCTTGAGTAATACCTGACGATAACTGTTCTTGAGCTGCTGCTAAGCTGCTAGATAAATCGCCTCGCCCAGTTGTAATGCCTTGATTTAATAAATCTTGAGCTTGAGTTGCGCCAGAAGAAATATCGCCTCTAGCCGTTGTTGCTCCAGTGGTAATATCGCCTCGCGCAGTGCCTGCTGCTGCATTGATTAAATCTTGAGCAGTGGTAGTAGAGGAGGAAATGTCATCTCTAGCAGTAGTGATACCTGTGTTAAGAGCCTCTAACCCAGAAGTAACGCCTGTAGTAATATCATCTCTAGCCGTTGCCGCACCAGCAGCCAAGTCATTCAGACCTACTTGAGTTTGACCAGTTAGATCAGTTCGGCCTGCTTGGTTGATCGTGTTAAGAAGACTTAGAGCATCAGAAGCGCTGCCTGTTAGTGCTGTTTCTGAACCAGCCAAACCTGTAGGAATATCATCTCCATCACGACCGTAAGTAATATCACTAACGCCGCCAGTTAGGTCAGCGCCAGCAGACATATTCGTGCCTGTGTTAGCAGAGGTCTGCTTCAATGGGTCGCTTATAATAGTGCCGCCAGTAGCATTCATTTCAGCCATGACACGGTTAATGTCATCTTCTGAAACTTTGAACTGGTTAGCTGCTTGGGCGACAGTGATGTTTCCATCATCTATCTGCTTTTTAACTTTTTCAGCATCGCTCATGTTGTAGTCTGAATCAGCAGCTACATCACTCAAAATACTGTCTACGATTTGCTCTTCGCTTAACCCAGTGTTGTTCTGTAGGTAGTCCGTCACATCAGTAACAGGAGCGTCAAAATACTTAGCCACCTGTGGAGCTGTAGCAACACCAGCGACTACTAAGGACTCTAGCTTTTTAGTTTGCTCTGGCGTGAAATTACCTTTTGCGTAAGTTTCTTTTGGAACTCCGCTAATCACTTCCATCGTATAACTTTCGTCTACGTTAAAGTGCTTGCTAACGTCTGAGACGTTTAGCTTGCCAGCATTCATTAGGCCAGTGATTGTCTCAACCTGTTCGGTAGTGTAATCCCCTGTTGGGGGGATAGACTTCATAATCTCTTGAGCAGATTGGTTGTTGATGTTTTCAATAGCCATGCCTTCAGTAGACATTCCTAAACCCGCCGCAGCGTAGTTAGGAGTCACGCCAAAGTTTTGCGCTACCTGATCAAGACTAACCGCTCCAGAGTCAACCAGTCCTCTAACTTGATCTATTTCTTGCTGAGAGTAATTATTATCTACAGCAATGCCAGCTAAGGGGTTTGGCGCTGGTATTTGTGGCATAAATTGATCAATAGGCAATGCGCCTATTTCTGGCGTTGCAGCCAGAGTAGCGGCGGCATCATCTACCATGCTAGCAGGAACGCCTAAGGTATTAGCTAAGTCGGCATTAGACATTCCATTTGCAGCAGCTTCTCTTAGCGCATTTCTTTGCAAGCCCTCAGGGATTGGCTGGCCTTGGCTAATGAGGCTTTGAATTTCTTGAATAGCAGCCATTCTTATCGCCCCTTCCCAAAGTTGAGGATTTTACCCATTTGCTCTGTGGTAACTAGCTGAGTGCTTTGAGCTGGAGCTGCGCTACTTTTATGTCCGCTCCATGACCTCTTGCCTTGCTCAATCTCATACTTACCGATATTGTCGTAATGCCATCTACCGTAAGACTGAATGTCTTTGTAGTTGGGATTATTAGGGTCACCAGCTCTAAGTTCTGGTAATTGCCGCTTGTAGTCTTCTTCAATATCTTTGTTTTCATCAAGGTAAGATTGAATATCAGCCTGACTAGTCGTAAAGGTATTCTTCATAGGCTCAATGGGCTGGAAGTTTAATCCTTGCGGCTGAGTCAGACCAGATAGCGCAGAGTAGTCCATTTGAGGAGACATAGCCTGCAAAGTACTGTAGTCCATGTCTTTACCAAGAATAGCGTTACGCTGAAGCTGTAGACCAGCCAGAAGCGCATTCTGATTCATCATGCCGCCTTGGTTAATCATCTCAGCAGTTGGCTGGAATGTCTGACCCGCTAAACCAAGCGCTTGATTTAAGCCTTGCTGACGAACAGCTTGCGCGTTTTGGTAACCGACAGGCAATTGCTGCATAGCCGCCTGAGCGTACTGCTGCGCCATCGCTTTGTCTGCTTGGTTCATCGCTTGAGCTTCTTCAGTCGCTTTGCGTTGCGCCCGATTAGTAGATGCAGAACCTAATACACTTGCCGCACCGCCAGCTAATGCCCCTACGCCTTTAGCACCGCCTAAAGCGGCTGCTGCTTTGCCTGCCCCCGCCAGTAATGGCGCTACAAAAGGTATTGGCATATTAATATCACCTATTAAATTTTGTTAATTTTAACACATTTATACCGCAATCCAGCCTTTTGACGTATCGCCTGCAATGGATGGCTGCATCTTCCTATATTCGATAGACCCACTAGAACCATTGGCATCTATGTATAAACTGTACTGTCTAGCCTCTAGCACACCCTCTGGCGACCCTGTGCCGACAATAGGAATGCTTAAACTCGCATCCTGAGTGAATTGCCGAAATGGTTGCTCCATTGTCCCATCAGCAGAAACAATGGGCTGCGCAGCGTTAAGCCTTGGGCCTGTCACTTATCACCACCAATGATGTTAGCTGTGAGTTGGATAATCACAGGCTTTACCGCATCAGTTAAGGTAAATCTAAATACTTCAAATCTCGCCGCCCTGCCGTTACGCCTCCAGATAGCTCTTCTAGTGTATTCACCTATCTTGCCTATTGAGCGAGAGATAGGGCCGCTCCAAGTCTTGCCGTCTTTAGAGCGTTCTAAGGTAATCTGCGGGTCTATAACGTCTGAATTACCCACGCCTGACTCAACAGTCAATTCTAATGATGGGAAGAACACAGATTGCATATTGTTTTGGAAAGGCTGCGTAGCTACCCTTCGGACAATGGTATTGCCGTATTCTGTGTAGACATTAGGGTTTAACTCACCTATGCGACCATCAATGATGTCACCGCATAAAATCTTGTTATATGCCTTAACAATAGAAGCCACTCGTAAAGCCCCTAAAGAGCCTTCTAAGAAAGATTTACGCTCATGCCACCTTTGGGATGTAGTATCGTAGACAAGCGTCGTAGAGGGCAGTGAGAAGCCTATAAAGTATGCTCCTTTGCTAGCGTATGCCCATGAGTAGATAGAAGCCACCTGAGAGTCAGTCAGTTTAGAAAGTAAAGAGTCTATCGCTGTGGTGGATATCTTGACTGTACTGTTACCGTTCAACGCCCAGATGGCTGGCCCTTCATTCTCTCCACCACCAACCCACATGAACGTGTCTTGTGCGTTTACAAGAGAGTAAGGTGCATAACAACCTTTCTGAAGGAATAGACCTGTACGCTGAAAAGGAAAGTCAGCCCCGCCTATGTTCTGAAACGCCTCAAAGGTCTGACCACCTGAGATGAACAATTGGTTCTTATAAACCACAGGAGCAACAATGTCATCAGGGTCGGACTCGGCAGTACCAAAGTCTAAGGCGTTGTAGCTCAAGCCGTCATTGATGGAGCTTACTATGAACTTCTTAGAATCAGTGGTAACCAAGAAGTAGCCATCTATGAACACTACGAACTGGGGGTTACCATTCGCAGTGAAGTCCGAATCTGTGATTTGAGCAAAGGTAGCCGTAACGTGGTTGTAGATGTAACCATTACCGTTAGGGACTAGCACCATCAATTGTGTGCCGTTATCAGCCATTGACACCCTTGTAGTGCCTGAAACGTCACCAATAAACGTCAATGTATAAGCGCCGTCAGACTCATCTAGCCTGTATAGCCTTTCGCCATTCACAAAGTACGGCTTGCCAGCCATCTCGTGCGACCCACGGTTTACGTTATCCAGTACCCCTGACGTAGCAACCTGTACCAATCCCTCAGTGCCGAATAGAGTCTCTTGAGACAAGCCAGTACCCTGAACAATGTTCGGATACCAGTTGGTACACTCTTGCGCTGCGATAGGTAAAGAGTCTGAGACATAGAAGCCGTTCGCTATAGGTAGCTGGGTTACTGGCATCTAAGATACTCCGAAGAGACAATCCGTTACGGTTATATTATTTGTGCCTGTGCCGTTGGAAACAAAAACTTCAAGATAATCAGACGTAGCCACGGAGACGTTGTAAAAAACTCCCACGTTTGCCGTATTGGATGAGGACACTAATCTGGATATTTTAGCGGCAGAAATAACAGTGCCATTTTTTGCTAAATGCACTGTCAAATTTTGATTTGTCCCGACAACATCCAGAGTCACAGAAGCCGTCAAAAGAATTGTAGTCGTCGTTGATCCTGTGTAAGTCAGCTTACCTGTCGTATCTACTGTAAAACTAGAAAAAGTTCCAGCTACAAATGTCCCTGCGGCTTTTACAGGTACATTTTGAGTAGAGATTGTCGTGGCAGTTGAATTACCGTGCATAGACACTTGCGCGTTTATTTCATCAGCAATAGACGTTATCTGAATCCCGCCAGCATTTACCGCAGCTACACTAATACCGCTACCTGCAACAATACTAGCAATTGTAGGAGAGGCTGCTGTTGTGTTTAACAGTATTGGAAGACCATCAGCGTTAGCCGTGAAGTTGTGGCTTAGCACAATACCATTCTGGGCAGAGACGTTAGCATTAACGCCTGAGCCGCTTTCAATGTTTCTGATCTTATTAACAGACCCATCAACATCAAGCACAGGCGACCCAGTATTAGCGCCTGTCTGAATGATTGAGCCAGTAACGCCAAGGTTAGCTACGAAGTTGTCATAGCTGATCTTGTAGTTAGAACCGTTTACTACATAGTCCAAGTAGCTATTCGCTAGAACAGTATTCTGTTGGACGAATTCACTCTTCTTGCGACCTTGTGCATTACCCGCCATTGGTACTGACCTCCAAACCTATTGCGCCTGTAGTCTCGGCGAGTATCTCTGCTTCTTGATCTGGGTAGAAGTGTCCACTTAATCCGTAGGACTCGTTTTCATTGCCAGAGCCGATTGGTAACGTAGAAGGCAGTTTGCTTGCCCTGATACGCTGTCCTATTGTCCTCATGGTCTGCATACCCTGACGCGCTGCCAGAGCTAGACCCTCTGAAACCACTCCTCCATAGTCAGGCGCGACTTCAATCGCCATGTTAGCGATGATGCCTCTTAACGCACCAGTAGGGACTGTGACTTCATCACCGAGGCTATCAACCACGGTATAACCCAGCACAATGCCTTGAGCATCTAGCTGAGCCATGTAATTATTTAGAGCGAATATATAGTCTTGGTACTCATCAGGCTCAAGAGGAGCTTCAGATGCTTGTACAAGAATTCGCTGTAGCGATGCCTTTGCAACCTGAGCGACAGTAGCCATTACTCGTACATAGCTCCTTTAGCTTTTGCTTTCTTCTTAGGCTTCTTTGCAGCCTTAGCAGCCGCTGCTCTGCCTTCTTTCGTGTAGGGATATTTCTTACCTTTAACCATTGGCATGGTATTACCTCACTCGAATGTTGCTGTTTTTGCTGATTGCCTAAACGCTTTAGCAGTAGGCGCGCCTTTTGAGCCAGCCTTCCTCATTCGTTCAGGAGTCTTGCCTTCAGCCTTTTGCCGCTTGATGCGCTTACGCTTTTTGTGGATGTTGTCGTACAGACCTTCACTCATAAGTAGCGCTCGTACTGATTGCCATAAAGAATCAGGGGGCCGAAGCCCCCATCCTCAGTCAGTCGCTAGACCCCAAATCCCTTTCCGCAAAACAGAGGATTGAAGGTTGCGTATGCAGGGAGTAAGTCGAAACGAATCTTTTGAGTATTCGCGTCACCGTCTGCGTACTTAGATACTCGGATTGACATACCGTCGCTAGTAGTAGCGATAGTGTCCGTAGAGTAGAGCTTAGGTAGCTTAACAGTACCCATACCGAACGCTTGCTTCGTGTAGAAGAGGTTAGGCTGGTACAGAGTTGAAGCAGCACCAAGAATCGTTACAACCGCAGCGTTTGCAGGAGCAGCGTCTACGTTGTTGTACTGACCGTTGGCCTCGTAGATAGCAGCACCAGAGACAGTAACTGTAGCAGCGTTGCCTGAAATAGTTACGTCTGCAAGTACAGTGCCAGTCCAAGGAACAACAGCGCCAGTTGCGTCAAGCATAGGCTGACGAGTAGCTACGTTGAGACGGTTAACGCCTGCAATAGTTACCATGTCACCAGCTTTGATAGTACCAGTACCCAGACCGTTCAAAGAAAGAACCTGAGTCATAGTGTCTTTAGCTGTGACGTAAGTTGCGTCAGGAGCAGAAGCCAAAGCGCCAGCACGGTCAGTAGTAGAACCTGAAGTGTAGCTAGGCAGTGCGTTAGAAGTAAGCGCCATCATGCCACCGAAAGATTGGCTGATCTGTGCTTTTTCCCATGCTGTACGAACAAGGCCATCAGCCGCATTCAGACCGTTCTGAGCTGAAGACAGCGCAGTAGTAGTGAATGGGTTCATGATGTAATACTTCTCGTCGCTCATAGGAACGCCGATTGAATCCATCAATGCACCAGCACCTGCTACGTCGCCCCAAGCATCAACAGCAGTGCCGTGAGTACCATACTTGAGTGAAGCGTTCTTGTTCATGTATGAACCAAGATCAAGCTCAAGGTCAGTCACAATGCGACGCGCCATAGGCTCAAGGATCTGGTCGAGTTGGTCTAGCTCCAAAGCCTCTTCAACATTGCCCCACTCAGTAGCGGCTGTGAAGTAGTCCTGTACTGTACCAGTTGCCTTGCCTGCAATGATGTCTGACTTATCAGAACCGCTGATATCACCACCAGAAGTACGGATAGAGTTGTAGTCGTGTGGACGCTTGAAGTCTACGTTTGAACCCGATGAAGGGTTGAACTTGCCTGACAACAGTTGAGTGTTGACAGTCTTTGTTAGCACTCGTGATGCTTCAAAGGCATCTAGAAAGACACGAGCGACTTTCCGAGTGACGTTACTATTGAGATTGTTAGCCATGCTAAAGTTTCCTATTCAAATGTTGCGCCTTGTGGCCCTCTAGGTTTGGGGGCTTTGCCAGCGCCATGTGGCTGCTCCAATGGATCAGGAGCGTTATTTACCTTGGGTTTAAGAGCAGCAGCTTTCTGCTTGACCGTTGTTGCTACATAAACAGCCGCCTGTGTGGGCGACATCTCACGCAGCTTCTCTAACTCCAAAAGGTTCTTAGAGAGGTAAGCAGTAATCAATGGCCCATGATCCTCTTCCAGAATGTACTGGACTAGATCATCATGAATGCCAAACTGCGCTACTGTGTTACCTGCTACCTGTAAATCTTCTGAATTAATCCCCAGACTTTTGGCCTTTTGGGAATAAGACTGAACCTTCTCGGTCATTACTTCTTGCTGCTTTTGTGCTTGCTGATACCGCACTTGTTCTTGTTGCTGTTTCAGCATTTGCTGTTGCTGGTCGAACGCAATAGCTTGTTTGAGTGCCTCATCCCTTAAATACAATTGCCGTCTGTATTCCTCATCGGATACTGCAAACGGATCAGGTATTGCTGGGACGTTAGGTCGCCTCTGCTCAGGAACTTTAGCCTCTAACTCTTCAAGCCGTTTCTTCAGGGCTTCTGCTTCCCGCTCCTTCTCTCGGAGCTTGAAAACCTTCTTCCCTACAGCCTCATCAAGTATTCGCTGCTGGTCTTCGCTGAACGTGATATGTTTCTCTGGGTTCTCACCCGCCTCCGGTGCTGATTCGGTATCCTGTTCCTCAACAGAATCTTCAGTCTCTTCTACCTCCGTCTCTGTGGTTACGTCTTCCTCAGATTCGTACTCGTAGTTATCCTCTGGTTGCAGCTTGCTCATAATATGCCCTTTATAGGTAAATGCCCTGAATAGGTCAGGTGGCCTGTGGCGATTATAGCATAATGTGGTAATAATCAATACTTAGTAGTAAATTAGGCTAACTAATGGCGAAATACGCCAAAGAGGATGTATGAGCGACTTGTATGATGTGTTTGAGACAGATGACCCAGAGCAGATGCACGACATTCTGTTTGATGTGATAGGTCAGCTAATAGAGGCTGACAGGGCCGGAGATGGCCCTATCATTGAGGAGTTGTGGGATAAGCTAGATGATATGATTAACAGCTTGGTAGAAGCTGTATAGTCATGCTATTATGTTGACAAAATAGGAGACTATATGAACTGCACAGAATTACTAGACAAATATTGGTCTTGTTTTGGTCACCTTGATTTAGCTATTGGCGAAACGCTAACGATTGAAGACATGGTTGGCTCAGAGCAGTTTAGTCAAGAAGAAGCTGAACAAATAACTAAATGTCTCGAAGACTGCTAAGATATTTGTTAACTCCCTCAAGCCATCGCTCGTCAGCCATTTGGTAATCTTGCGCCCCTCCAGATGTCTGGAAAGAGCGATATGGCCCTTGTTTATTTGCTCTTGCCGCCGCAGGATCAGGAAACATTACGTCCCAAGGTAGCATTGGTTGATTTATAACAGCGCCACCCTCCCCTTGAATGATAGTGTCATAAGAAGCATTGAGTCCTGTGTTGCGTTCCATTGTTAGAGGATCAGCATCAGCGGCAACCATTACTCTGCTTCCACTAAACCCAGCAGGGTTATCTAACATTGATTGCTCATTGATAATGGAATAAATATCTTCAGGAATAGGCGCGCCCTCTGCTTGTAACTCTCTATTAGTTAAAACATTCATAAATGCTTTGCGCTTATTTCCTGCCGTCGCGTACTCATCAGTGGTTTTTAACCATTCCTCTAAATCCTCTGGCGTTGTATAACCTTTCCAAGATTCTGCAATGCCTTTGGTATCGCCTTTATTTAGCTGTGATTTCATTTGTCTATTAAGGATGCCTTCGCCTTGCTTTGTTAGTCCTCCAATAGACTTAATATATCTAGAAGCTATTACAGACGCTGGTTCTGCAAAATTAGAGCCATAATTATCCATACCCATATAAACATAGACAGGGTCTTTTTTGGTTTCAGCTCTAACCCTGTTTGCATGGCCTTGTTTGGACTTTGCTGCTCCACTCATGCTCATCCAGTTTCCATATCTATCAAAATGCTGAGGGCCACCTTCAACCGTATATGGAGCTATATCTACCCCCGCAACCCTATCTACTGTGCCAAAAATTGTTTTATCGGCAGGCAAAGGAATTAATGGGCTACCAAGTAATTGCTCATAAGTCCCTTCTTGAGCAAACAAATCATCTGGAGATAAAACCCTACCTCCAAGAAGTCTTGCATTTTCTCTCTGTGCAATAATTGGGTTTTCGTTGTATTCGCTAAGAAGTTTTCTATAACTTCCTTTGGCTATATTTTCTGGCCTCACATCCTGATTTACTTCTGCCATCAAAGGATTAATACTGTATCCCTTCTCATTAAAAAAATCTCTAACAGGGTATTCATTAACATCGCCAGCATTAGCAGTTTGTATCGCATCCCCAAATTGCGAGTTTTCTCTTAAAGATCGTAATGCAGACTTAACCCCCTTAGCCGCCACATCCCCCACAATAGGCAACGCACCAACAGCCGCAGCCGCAGCGTTAATCCCAGTGCCTAACATATCGCCTTGGTTGTACGAAGTGCGTATATCGCCTACACCTACAGCGTCACCAACAATAGGCGTGAAGTCTATGGCTGTCTCAATGCCTTCCCCAGCGTTGATAAGACCTTGCCTATAGCCACCGCCTATGCCGCTGTCATCAATTAACTCGCGCAGCTTGCTACCTACCGTGGCTCGGAAGTTAGGGTTGAATGGGTTGTAGGATGACTGAAACGCAGAGACTTGCTGGACTCTGCGCTTATCCAGTTCTTGTTGGGCTAACTCAGCGACGGTTGGCAAGGCTAATTAACTCCGCTTCAGACATCATTGGTATACGAGACTTCATCATCTGCTCTTCCATCATGTCAGACATCTTCTTCTGGTTGTCTAATTGCTCACCCATTGCCTGAGCGGATGTCTTGTCTACAGTAGCGCCTGCCTGCTGGGCCTTGATCTGCGTCTCCATACGCTTAGTCTCGGCGTTGAAGGCATCAATCTGGTTGTCAGCTTCGTCTCCGACAGTTTGACTTTGCAGCTTTTGAGCTTCGATCTGTAGCTTCATCTGCTCGTTCTGTAGCTTGGCTTGATCTATCTGAGCCTTGAGCATCTCAGCCTGAGCCTTCATCTGCTCGGCCTGTGCTAGAACCATTGCAGGGTCTGGGGCTTGCTGGCCTTGCGCCATCTGCTGCGCTTGCTGCATCTCCATGATTTCCTCTTCGGTCATCTGTGACTGAGGGATTAGCCCTTGTTGGAGCATCTGCGCCCGCTTACGTTCAGCTATCTGTGAAGCCGCAGGAGTATTAACACTTTGCAACATCAGGTCGCCAGCTATCTGCATGATGGAAGGATCAACCTGTGCCAGTGAGACAATAGCCTCAATCGTCTCTTCCTGACGGTTTTGGAAACTTGGGCCAGCCTTGCAAATAACGTCATACGAACCAACAGACAGATCATTGATAACCACTATCTCGCCAGTGGCGTTGTCTATCACCTGCTGGTTTAGGTCAGCCATGTCAAACGACTCATCTTCACGCAGGACTCTGACTGTTCTAGCAGTGTCGTAGACTTTAGGGATAGCGTCCTTGATCAGCCTACCAGTAGCAGCGATGGCTATCTCCATTGAGCGGCTGTACTTAAACGTACCATTGTCGCCCTTGTTCTGGAGCTTCTGGATAGCTACACCAGACTGAGCGTTAGGGTTGTCGCCCATGTTAGCTGCAAACATACCCGCAGTGGCGTTAATCATGCCCTGCATAGACTGAGCGATTAGGTTCAAGCCTTGGTTGACCTGTGCGCCGCCTTGTTGCTGTGGGATAGACGGAAACTCAGGATCAGGGTTGAAGAACTGCACCGGATCAGAGTTAGTGTTTAACGTGGCTATCTGGTCTTCATGTCCCGCAGCCTGTGCAGGAGTCATCCAGTATTTAGCCCTTGGAGCTAATGCGCCTTCCTCAATAGACCGAGACATTGCGTAGTTCAATACCCTTTGTGGGTCTAGCAGCTTCTCAACCACGCCCCAGTACAGAGTTTTGCCCTCAAAGATCTTGAAGTTGCCATACACAGGAATGACAGGGATTCTATTGAACACAGTCTCACGGTCATCTTCTAGCCAATCTTTGTTATCAAAGAACCTTGAGCAGACCTTGTGTACCTTGCGAGTCCTTCTGCGTACTTCTGTGACTCCAATCATGGCTAGGTCATCTACGACCTTCTCAAAGTCATCATTGACCTCATGGGTCTGACCGTTGGACATCATGACCAATTCGCGTTCTTCTGACTCCACATACAGGAACTCACCAACAACAATAGCTTCAGCCTTGTCATAGTAAGCATCACCCTCACGGTCATCAGGGACTGACTCCTCAGAACCTTCAGGCCATCTATGTTGGTACTCATCAATCGCCATAGGATGCAGGACAAACGCATACCTTGAGTCTGACTTATCCTGTAGCTCCGCAGCAGGGTCAAACCATACTCGGTCTACTGGGTTGCCAATCTTCTCAATCACTATGTCTTGATCAAATGAGTTGTCATCAGCAAACTTCTGACTGACACGCCACGCATCAAAGCCACCAGTAACCATGCCTCTGGCTGCTTGTGCGTAGACTTGCTTGGCGTTGGAGATGTTTTCAATGTTGCGGATCAAGCCGTCATAGGTAGAGGCTATGTCTTTAGTAGCATTGCCACCAGCGGGACTGACACGGATATCAAAGTCAGCCTGCTCAATCTCTGAGGACACCTGATCCACGATAGGATTCACGTTGTCAAAGGTGTAGCGTGGCTTGTTCTGGTTAGCTTCCCACCAGTACGGTTCCCACTGACCATCCCTTTTATCAAGGAACAAGTGAGACTCACGAGACATCTCACGGTTGTCGTGGTCTGCCTCCTGACACGCTGAGAGAAGATTCAACACACTTTGATGGTCATCGTATTTGTCTTTATAAGACAGATCATCCTCGGTCATCTGTGCCGACTCTTCCGTTTCTTCTTTCTCTTCGTATCCGTTTTCGTAGGTAGCCATTAGCCCCAGCCCTTAAAATTGATTTTGACAGCCGCTTTCTGGACTGCCTTTGGTGAAAACATTGACATCATAAGCGCATCACCCATGTTAGGAGACGGTAGCTCATACGGCTTCTTAGCCATGTCTATCTTCGACATGATCTGGATTTTACCATTGTTTGAGCGTTTTTGCGGTATTCTGCACACTTCACTTCGCAATTGATCTAATACCTCAATCTCTGAGGATAGGGAGATTATATCATCAGGGTTGACGTACTCACCCTTCACTACGGCTCGGTAGGTAGCCTCAAACCTATCCCTTAGCTTCCACCAGTACTGCGCCCTCTTGTTGAAGAACGTGTCCTTGTTGGTCTTGGAGTCTGAACCACTATACGGTACAGCGGCATCATCAGGAGTCTCTGAGCCACGGAACTGGTGCTTCTGCATCGCAGTAAATTCAAGCTCTTGGTCTACCTGACGCTTGAGGGATATACCTAGACCGTCACAGTCCCAGACAAACCAATCAGCTTGTGCTTGCCGAGCTTTCTGTAAAGCCCAATCCATGCCTTCGCCTGAATCTCCTGTTACCTTTTCACACACCTCTAAGACTACCGAGCCTTTACGCAGCGAAAAGCCTTTTGAGTCCCCGCCCTCGTCTGAGGGGTCGTGTGAGGCTATCAACGCACCAGACGGCTCAAAGCCTAGCTTGATGTGCGCATCTATCGCAGCGTCATACCACTCGGTTGGAATAATATTGTCTTCAACAGAGTCGTAGTATTCACCTTCCCAGATATGCTGGAACAGAGCAGGAGACATTAACGCTCGGTCGTGTTCCATCTCTTGCTTGAGGACATCAGGGGCTAAGGGATTGTCAGTGATGTTGATGATGACGATTAGGTGTAAGTCATCCTCGTAGAAACCATCCCTACGAAGTTGCTTCTCATACGGCTTGATGAACCGCTGGCTGAACGCATCCACACTAGACCTTGGGTTAGCACTGAACCATATCTCTGAGCCTTCCTCACGGAGAGTAGGCGTTAGAGCTTTGAGGGAGTTGAAGGAGATAGTCTGGGCTTCTTCCACCCAGAACCGTTGGAAGCCGTGCATTGACTTCACTCCCTCTGGGTTTCTTGCTAGACCACGGAACTTAAACGCTGGTTCGTCATTCAGGAGGATTTGGTTGTTTTGTATCTCATACCCTTGGAGGTTGAGTCGCTCTATCTCTGACTTGAGTAGGGCATGAACTGAGTCGTCTATGCTGTTTTGAAACTCACGGAAGCAAGCAGTCTTAATCCCCTTGGTCTGCGCGTCCATCAGGCACATATCAGCAAAGCTCATTGACTTGCCTGAGCCTCGCCCACCTATGGCAATCTTGAAGCGTTTAGGCGTGTCTATAAACCGCCTGAGCTTCTTAGGGATTTGCATCTTAGGCATTTATTCGTAGGTCGCCTTCTTACGCTTCGCCT
>Ga0224513_10000051_pt1 | contig 35445 bp, 32 predicted proteins | sample SF_May12_sed_USG_5_FD_169109 | JGI IMG/M metagenome (GOLD analysis project Ga0224513, IMG submission 169109) | Sediment microbial communities from San Francisco Bay, California, United States - SF_May12_sed_USGS_21 | ecosystem: Environmental > Aquatic > Marine > Sediment | place: USA... | reverse complement strand
CAGGTGGAGCAGCTAATACGACATACGTACTTGATTCCACACAATCGTCGGGATCAGTATCAATAGAGTTAGCTGGGTCAGATGGCTCTCTAACGGACTACGTTTTGACGGCTGGCACAGGTGTTTCATTTGACAATTCAGTATCTGGCACAACTTCTATAGGTGTAGCAGCTGACAATGTAACTGGAACTGGAACGCTTAACACGGTTCCCCTTTGGACTCCAAACGGTAATACTTTAGGGGATTCATCTTTGACTGTTAACGCAGATGGAGGTGTTACGATAGATACTTTAGCGTATGGGACATCAAATCTAACTCCTGAATTAACCTTATCTGGAAATAAAGCCTCCCTTATTTTAGAATCAACTGGATATGGAGATGCGTTCATTTTCTTTAAACCCAATACAACTAGTGGCAGCAAAGGCGTATTTGATATAATAGACCCTGTACCAGCAACTCCTTCTGCAAAATTTGTATGGACAAAAAGTATTAATGAATACATGCGACTTGACACAGTTACTGGGCGCTTAGGTATTGGAACAACAACACCAGCTTCAACATTAGACGTTGACGGTGATTATATTTCAATGAATGGTATTCCTTTTGTTAAGCAGATCGCTGCTGCAAATACTATCCACTTGGGTGATGTCTCTGGCAATGGACAAAGCGTTGAGTTGACCAGCGCCACAGATAGATTAGTTAGATTAAGTGGTAGCATCCTGGAATTAGGTAACACCGGCGTACTTGCTCAAATAACTGCATTAGCACCTATATGGATTAAAGACGGATTAAAAGACGGTGGCAACAGCTTAGGGACAGCAGGTCAAATACTAAGTAGCACCGGCACTGCAGTTGATTGGATTGATGTAGGAAGCATCGGAGTTGACGGATCGGGTACAGTAGGTACTCTTGCGGTATGGGGACCTGATACAACCACTTTACAAGATTCAGTCATAAGCGAAGGAGCGGGAGCTGTAAAAATTGGATTGCCAGCAGCACCGGTTATAGTTAATATGTATGGCGATACAAATATAGGAGTAACCAGCACAACAGCTGTTACAACAATAACAGGTGCAACAACCGCTATTAATACACCAGCAACAACTGTAGGCTTAACTAGTGGAGATTTACTAACTGTAGAATCGCAAACAATATTTAACGGAGATGCAGAATTCAATGACATTGCTGTTTTTGAGTCTACTGCAGGTTTTAACGCTACAATTGCAGACGGCGCAGGTAGCAGTGGTACTGCAAATCAAGTGCTAACTTCTACAGGCACAGGTGTTGCATGGAACGACATTGAGGCAATTATGCCATTTACATACGGAACTGGAACATGGACTCCCGTATTAAAAACATATCTAACTACTACAAAGAACATACCGGCTAATTTAGTTTATAAGCCAGGTTCAGTAGTCGGAACGTATACGAAGATAGGAGATAAGGTTCTTTGTGAGTTCAAGCTGTTTTACAAATTTATAAATGAAGCAACTTGGCCAGCTAATGAATTTCTTATTATAGACGGATTACCATTCTTGCCAGTAGGATCAACAAAGGATTCAAACTTGTCAGGAGAGCTTAGTAGGCTTTCGTCATACAAATCAACAGCACAGGATGAGATGCCTTACTTATTAACCAATGCAGCATCGACATTCTTTGATTGTGTTTATCCAACAGGGTTAGGTATATTACCTCCGGCTAACATAGATGCAGGAACAAAACCTTTATTGGCATCTAACTTTTCAGATCAAGACGATTACACAGGTGGTAACTGGGTAGAATTTTACGGATCATTCACATATACAACAATATAAAAACAAAACAATGAGCTTAACAAAAGAAGAATTTATAGACAAAGTTGAAGTAGTAGGTCTATGGAAAACTATTCAAGTAAAACAAATAGACGTTATCAAAGAAGACGGCGTTGAAATTAGTAAAAACGCAAAAAGATACATACTTCAGCCAGATGCTGACTTAAGTAATCAGCCTACTGACGTAACTATAATAGCAGATGCAGTATGGACTCCAGCTTTTAAACAAAGGTATGTAGATCACCTTATTGCTTTAGCAGAATAAACCTAGCCCAGGGAGGGCAAACTAATAAAATATAAATTAAATTAAATTAAATGGAATTCAACAACCCTAGTCAGATTGTAAAAGATTTGACATTTGGCAATAAAGCCAATATTAAAATAATGACAGGCGTCGAGAAATTGACAAGCGCAGTAAAAAGCACATTAGGTGCGTCAGGAAAATGCGTAATATATGAAGACGCCTTAGGTAGACCGGTAATAACAAAAGACGGAGTAACCGTTGCAGAAAGCGTAGTCTTAATGGACCCGGTTGAAAACATAGGAGCCACACTTATTAAAGAGGCTGCTAGTAATACAGTGAGAGAAGCAGGAGACGGTACTACAACAGCTACGGTCCTTGCTCACTCACTATTAAAAACAATAACACAAAATAAGCATGAGGATACGGATAGAAGCATTAAAAGTGGCATTGAAGAATGTGGCAAAAAAGTTATGGTATATCTTGACAAAGCCAGTATACCTGTTAAAGGTGAAATGCTTAGAAGCGTTGCAACAATTAGCTGCAATAATGATATACTCTTGGGATCTAAAATTGGAGAAGCTTACGAAAAAGTTGGCAGAGATGGAGTCGTTCTAATGGAAGAGTCTGACACGAATGAAACTTATGTAGAATTCGTTGACGGCGCTCAAATTGATTCAGGCTTAAAGTCTCAGCATTTGTCTACGGACAAAGACAAGCTTACGTGTACTTTAGATAAGCCGTATGTGCTTATAATTGGATCAGCAATACCAAACATTAGAAAGATACAAAGTGTCCTAGAATTCGTTATAAAAGAAAAACGTTCACTTTTAATTGTAGCAGACATGGATCAACAGCCATATGCTACATTAGTTGCTAATAAAGTAAAAGGCAACATTAAAATAAATATCATTGACCCACCTGGTTTCGGTCCTACAAAACTAGATTCCATGGAGGATTTAGCTTTTTTAACAGGAGCTAAGCTTATCAATGAAGAGCTAGGCGATGATTTAGATCTTATTGATCCGTCTGTATTAGGGGAAGCTGTGAGAGCAGTAACCGACAACAACTCTACAGTGCTTCAGATAGGAGAACTAGGGGGTGAACTTGAGGAAAGAATAGAAAGTGTTCGCCAAAAGATAAAAGATGAAAACAATGGATTCTTTAAGAAAAAATTAGAGCAACGTCTTGCAATGCTTTCAGGCACTGTTGGTATTATAAAAGTAGGCGCTGATTCTAAAGTAGAACTTAAGGAAAAGAAAGATAGAGTGGAGGATGCGATATACGCAACCAAAGCAGCTTTAAAAGAAGGTATTGTTGCTGGAGGTGGTGTAGCTTTATTAAATGCAGCTAACAGCATTAAACCTAAAAACGAAGGAGAAGCTATATTACTAGAAGCTATTAAGGCTCCATATAAAGTAATACTAGAAAATGCAGGACTTGACTTTAAAGAGTTAGATAAAAAAGGCTGGGGAATAAATGTTATAACAGGCAAATCAGTAAATATGATTAAAGCTGGAATTATAGACCCTGTGCTAGTTACTAAGTCGGCATTAAAAAATGCTGTCAGTGTAGTTAACACAATTGTTTCTGCAGATTGTATAATCAGTAATAAAAGACTCGAGGATGCAAGCAATTAATTATTATATAGTAATTGACAAAATAAAAGAAGCTCCTAAAAAAGTAGGAGGATTAGAGTTGACTGAAACTCAAAATAGTGATGTTAGATATTTAAAGGGTAAAGTTTTAAGCGTAGGAGATTTAGTACCTGTTATAAAAGAAAATGATATTGTTAGGTATGACAAGCATGCTGGACAAGGGATTGAATATAACGAAAAACTATACTATGTCATTAAAGTCTCCGATGTTGTTATAATAGAGTGAGAACATCAGCAAAAGATCTGAGGGAATTAAATTTATTAAAGTATTACAGGCTTGTCAGAAGATGGGCCTGTAAAACTTATAATTTGAAGGATGCCGATCTAGAGTTACTTATATATCTAGATTGCAAAGTACATTTTACGCGTAATGATTTTATGGAAGGCGTTTATACTTATTCTTGGGATAAAGCAAGATGGGAGCGCTTAAGAAAAGGTGGTTGGATTGATGTGTGGAGACAACGCAATAGAACTACAATAAAGTACAGTGTGTTTAAAACGTCGACAAAGTGCAGACATTTAATAACTAGAATATATCGTATACTGCTAGCTGAAGAAGATTTACCTACTTCACAAGCAAGTGTATTTTATAAAAATAAAACATATACGGATAAGGTTTTTAATAAGGCTATTGACGATATGATAAAAGATAAAGATAGATAACTATGAGAGTAAAAGGAATTGGCCCTCGCGGCTTAGGCGTATCTCCGCTAAAAAAGACTAAAAAGACTAAAAAGCAACAAAGCATAATGCAGAATGAGGATGGTAGCGCATACACCCAAGAACAAGCAAGGCAAGATCATAAAAAAAAATTAATTAACAGTGTTCAAAATGTGCCAGTTGAAAGTAACCTCATCATCAACGGCAGTGCCGTCTCGCAGGGTTCAGGTGCATTGGGTCTTATAGGTGGATTTGTAGGTGGAGCTGCCGCTAAAGGTTTAGCTGCTGTTGGCAGAGAAGTACTAAAAAGAGGAACAGGTCCTTCTAAAACGGGTAATGTATTAATAAAAACCGCTCAAAAGATTTTGAAAAAAACAAACCCCAAGCCCAAAAACACTAATAAAAAAGCATTAGAGGCGTTTATGAAGGCCTCTCCAAAAGACCCTACAAAAACTACAAGGTTAAGTAACTATAATAACTAAAAAATAACTATGAAAACTAATTTTCCAATTACAGCTATCGTGCAAAAAGGAAAGGCAAGATTGTTTGCTGAAGCTTACGGCGATGGACCAGATGTAACACCAGCAGGATCAAAACCAATTGAAACAAAGCCAGGTTCATACCTTTTTAATAATTCTCCAAAGTATCTTATGGAAGAAAAAGGCGGCAAGTCTTGCGGATGCGGAGCTAGTAAAAAATAGCAATATGGCATTTAACCTTAAAACAAAAGGTGATTTATTTGGGTACAACGAAGAGCTTTCTGAATGGGGTAGACCTGTTTTTGAAAAAAATTTAGGTGAGAACATTATGGCTGAAGCTAATAATGACGGCACTACGTTTGTAGATAAAAGCTTATCTCCTGCACAAAAGAAAGAAGCAGTTGCCCATGAAGGCATCCATCACGATCAGATGAATCAAGGAAGGTTAGGTTACACAGATTACATGGTAACTTGGAAAAAAGACACCAAGTCTCCAACTCGTGTTTATAAAAGAGATCAAGGAAATATAATAGCTATGAATTCTAATGAAAGCGGAGGAGAAGGATCCTCTGATTTTGAATGGGAAGATGAAGCTTACAAAAACTCATAACATGAAATACAACTCAACTCCCATAACTCAAAGAGCTAAGTCCTCTCCGTTCAGAATGAACGAGGGTTTAATTGCGGGTGCAGCAGCTGCAGCGCCTGGATTTGTAGATGCAGGTAAGATAATGAAAGACTCAATGCCTACTGGTATGACTCCCCCTCCAGGTGGAACTGTAGAAAAAACAAAAGGAGAAAAGCTTAAGCAAATAAATAAAGACACCGAAGAATTAGAGTTAGAAATGGAAATGGAAGAGCTAGAAGGGCTCGATGAGTTTTTAGAAAATAACTAATAATATTCACAACAATGAAAACCAACTACCATGTACAATAAGCCAATTACATCAAGAGTGCCTGCTGCTATAAAGAAAGCATCTATGGCAAAGCAAACAAAAACTGATCCACCAAAACCTAAAACAACCGTAGAAAATCTACTTGGACAAGATGAAGCAAGTAATGTTTCAGACTTTACTGTAACCTCAACTTCTGGAGGAATGATACAGGGAGCAGACGATAGCTATAGCGGAACTGATTTTGCAGATCCAGATAAATGGGCAGCAGATTACGCTAGAGGTGAAAAAGGAGAAGGGCCGCTAGCCGACTACGCTTCTAAATTTACTATTAGTGGAAAAGGAAAAATGGTTCCCTCAGGTGATGACGACAGAAAGGTTGATGAAAAACCTTTGTTTAAAACAGAGCCAGGGACGCCACAAGTAAAAAGCGACACTAAAAAAACTTGGCAAGCAAGGCGTGGAGTTAGAGGAGCTAAAGCCCTAGAAAGACTAACTAAGCAAGATCTAAAGAAAAGACTTAAAAATGGTACTATTACTCAAGAAGATTTTGACAAGGGGATTAATGCTGCTGCAACCGCAAAAACAAAGACTATAACAGGTATTTCTGGAACACTAGAAAGACAAGCAACTCAAGGTATTAACGAGTATGGTCCTAATAGAGTAATCCGCAAAGAAGCAACTGACCCAACTCAAGTTAGGAAAACCACTTCGGATTATCCAGGTCAAATTATTAAATCTGCAGAGGAAATTAAAACGGGTAGAAAAAATAAAGTCAAACCAGTAGTAGACACAAAAAAAACAGCCGTAGTTACACCAGCAGAATTGCTTACGGAAGCATTCCAAAAAGGTGGAACAGGCATATACCGTAACACTCCAGTAAAAGGAGGTAGTGGTATTAATATGTTAAAAAAACCCAGCACTTTTAAAATGAACGGCTACGGCAAAAAGAGATAAGATATGGCATATATACAAAAGCGACCATCGTGCTTAAAGAAAGCTTTAGTAGGCAATCAACCTAACCTACCAGAGGCTATACAGCAGAAAATATTAGCAGCTCCAGAAAGTCCTGCTAAAAAGAGAGGTGATGCACCGTCACGTAAAAAATCCAAAGGCTACTACAATAAAGTAAAAGCTGGTAAAAAAGAAGGAGCAGCTGCAGGGGGAGGTATGTCCCAAGCAGGTGTTAACAAGTACAAGAAAGATAACCCTGGAAGCAAGCTTAAAACAGCAGTTACCAAATGCGATGTTAAAGTCGGCACAGCTGCATACAAAAGGCAAAAAGCATTCTGCGCAAGATCTAAAAGTTGGTCAAGCGAAAGAGGCAAAGCGGCTAAAAGAAGATGGTGCTGCAGTAGACATTCATAAATAAATTACATTATGAAAAAAATAATTCAATGGTTGTCAGGAGGCGTTATTAAAGAAATTGGTAACGTTATTGATAAGCTAACAACCACAGAGGAAGAAAAGCTCGAGATTAAAAAGCAAGTTCAGCAGATATTAGAAGACGCAGATACTAAAGCTCAATTAGAGGTTAGTAAGCGCTGGGAAGCAGATATGAAGTCTGATAGTTTTTTAAGTAAAAACATTAGACCAATGATCTTGATATACCTAACTGTAATTTTTACTTCTCTAGCTTTTTTTGATGGTAACATAGGTGAATTTGAATTAGCTAAAGAATACATACCAATTTTTCAAACACTGCTAGTAACAGTTTACGGAGCTTACTTTGTAGGTAGAACTTGGGAAAAAGCAAAAAGTATAACAACAAAAAATTAATTAATGGCTAGAATTGGCACATATGTAGTTGACACAGTAGTTACTCTACTAGACAAGTGGATTGGTACTGATTCAGCAGGGGGAGCAACAAAAAACTTTACAGCTCAGTCAATAGCCGATTTGTTTAATGAAAACAGTTCAATTGGGATATTAGGTCAAAACAACTTTTTATTTCAATCTAACATTAACATAGGTAGACAGCCAGGGACTATAAGCTTTACGGCAGGAAACGGAGAAGGCACTGCGTTTTCAAATATATCTACAATAAAAATTAGCAATAGCTCTAGTGCGGGAAACTATATAGTTGACTACTTAGAGACTTTAGTTGGAGAGTACGTAATGCTTGCTCAGGTGGATGACTTAAATAATTTTGGGATATATAAATTATCCGCATTAACACAAGATGCGACCGAGCCTACTTTCTATAATGCATCATTCACTTTAATAGACTCCCATGGTGTTTTAGCAATTGATAAGTATTATGGATTTGCTGTATATCCAAACCCTGTGGATGTAGTTGGTGATAAGAACTTCGTGTTCACTCAAGCAGTAGCATCTAATACTTGGGTGATCCAACATAACCTAAACAAATTCCCTTCAGTAACATCTGTTAATGTAAATAATATAGAGATGTTCGGAGAAGTCGTATTCGCTGACGTAAATAATTTAACAATAAATTTCACAAGTGCTTCCTCCGGGAAAGCTTATATAAACTAAGAACAAAAAAACAATGGCAATTAATTTTTTAAATAATGTTGATTACAATCAAAATCAATTACTTCATGCAAGAATTGAAAATCAAGCAAGTGACGCCTTAGCTGGAACACCAGTTGATGGTCAATTATATTATAACACAAGTGCAACACCTGGTCTTAAAGTAGGTGAAAATGGCGCTTGGTTATTTGTAGGAGGCGGTGTTGAATCAATAACTACTGCTAACAGCACGTTTGTTGATTTAGCAGACTCAGGTACTGCTGCTGTGCCAGTATTGACAGCATCGTTATCAGCTTCAGGTACGCCTGATGCAACTGTATATTTAAGAGGTGATAATGCTTGGGAGCCAATTAGTGCAATTCCTGGAACATACACGTGGTCTATTCAAGGAGACGCGGGTGGCCCAACAGTTGTAGCTTCAGGTAATGCTATTGATTTTGCAGGAGGAACTAACGTTACAACTGCTCTTTCGGGCACTACACTAACTATTAACTCTACAGATCAGTTTGTAGGTACATTAACAGGTATTGGGGCTGGAGATTACATAGGTATTGATAATTCAACACCAGCCGTGCCTGTTGTTAATGCATTAGCAAGTGAAGCTGCTACACCATCTAAACTAATTGCTAGAGATTCAAGTGGGTATGGATATGTAGTAACTCCAGCCTCTGGAGACAGTACAACTAAAATAGCTACAACTGCTTTTGTTCAATCATCACTAACTGGATTATTAGAATTTAAAGGAGGATTTGATGCTAGCACTGGCGCAATAGTCGGTGGTGGTAATTTAACATCTGGCGGAACAAGAGTTGCAGTCGCAGTAGGTGATTACTATGTAGTAACAGTGGCTGGTGATTTCTTTGGAAACACTGCAACGCCATTAACCCCTGGAGATTCAGTTATAGTTCAAACAGCAGCGGCGGCAGGAGCTTCTGTTGAAGGAGATTTTATTGTTGTTCAGTCTGATACAGACCTTGCAACACTAACAACTGTTGGTATTGGTAATGTAAACGCAGGAACTGGTATAAGCGTTGCTTACGCCGCGGGTACAGCTACCGTTACAAACACAGAAACAAATACATCAAATACAGCTACAGGTACAATTACAGCAGGTTCTTTATCTGGAACTGTAACTCACGCTTTTGGAATAAACACGATAGTTCAAACTATAAACTCTTCTGGGGATACAGTGTACTGTGATGTTACTAGAACAGCAACTACTTCTGTAGCTACTATAGCTGTAGCAGAAGCAACAGACATTACTATCCTAGTGCAGAAAATAGGTTAATAATAAAATTTAATAAATGAAGTTTAAAAGCGATATAGAAGTACAAGCCGGTCTTAGAGACGGAGGTAATGATATAGGTACAGCTGGTCAATTATTATCTTCTACTGGTACAGTTACAAACTGGATAGACCAAGGAGATGTTGTAGCTGCAGGTGCTACTAGAGTACTTATAGCGTGTAAAAATACTTCAGGAGGAACTATAACAAAAGGTACGCCGGTTTACCAAACAGGTAACGTTGGTGCTACAGATGTTATTGAAGTAGCTGAAGCAGATGCTTTAATATCTACAGGTTATTTACCAGCTATTGGTTTACTTGAAACAGATTTAATAAACAATGCTTTTGGCCATGTAGTTATAACAGGTGAACTTTTAAATATAACAACCAGCCCTATAGACGGTGTGGTGCCGGTGACAGGAGACACTGTATATTTAAAATCAGGAGGAGGTCTCACGCTTACTAAGCCAACAGGTGAAGGAAACGCAATACAAAACTTAGGTCTTGTAGGTAAGGTATCTGGAGGAAACGCTGGGTCGTTAACAGTATCCTCTATAATGAGGCAAAACGATGTACCTAACTTGCCAGAAGGTAGAATATGGATTGGTGATGGAAACACAATAGTTTCAGACACTGTTTATGTAGATGAGCCAAACAATAGAGTTGGAATTGGAACAACGACTCCTTCTACAGACTTAGAGGTAAGCTCAACGGGTGTTAATGGTGTTGATATATCTCAGTCCGCTAGTAATGCGAGCCAAAGTGGAAGATTGTTTTTCACTACAAACACAGCATCTGAAGGATTTGCATTGTTTAATTCAAATGGAACGTTTCAAGTAAACTCAGGAGGTATACCTAATAACACTTCTGGAACAAATAGAATAAGTATAATTGGAAGCTCGGGCAACGTCGGTATTGGAACTACTAGTCCTACCGCAAAATTAGATGTTTATGGTAATTTAAGAGTAGGAACTACCGGCACTTTTACTATTTCACAAAGTCCGTTTTCAACCACAGTTTTTTATGTAGGCGCTGGAAATGGGTCTACAATAACTTTTGGTGCGCCAGCAAGTAACACGCAAGACGTGTCGGTTCAAGGAGATTTGTACAGTTATCAGGGTAGTATTGGTACAAAACTATCCGGATCATTTAATAATAAAATTACTTATAACGGCGATAACTACTTAAATAGTGGAAACCTTGGTATTGGAACTACTAGTCCTCAAGAAAAGCTTCATGTTATAGAGGAGGTTCCGGGCACTACACTTATAGAAGTTGAAAACACAAGAACTAATTCGAATGCAGGAATAAAGTTAAGCAGTGGACAGACGAATTATAACGTAGCGTTTACTAACGCCAATGGCGATTTCCAAATATATAATAGTTCAACAGCAAAAGAGGAAATCACTATCGCTGCAAATGGTAAAGTTGGGATTGGGGCGACTAGTCCAAGTGAAAAACTAGAGGTTGATGGAAACGTAAAAGCTAATAATTATATAAACCAAAGAGTAGCTTGGAATTCAGGTTTCAACCATGGAAGCAACAATGCAGCATCGTATTATTTTATACCTGTTGGTTATATAGCGGAAAGTACAGCAGACACTTATTATAATAACTGGATTGCTCCATACGCAGGTAGAGTTAGAAAAATAGTTCTTAGAAATACAGGGCAAAGTACTGTGCCAACAGCTACAACTGTTAATTTTAGAGTTTCAGTTAATGGAAGTGTTGTTCACACTGGATCTACTATAACCGTAACAGGGAGTGGATTAAACATACTTGCCTCAGAAACCTTATCAGATTCAACTGCTGTTTTTAGTGCTACAGATAGAGTTCAAGTTGCTTACAGAACTAATGGTCTCTGGCGAAATGTAGCGGCTGGAATAAGCTTAGAATATACAGAATAAAGATATGGGAAATATAAACGATAATATTAGAAGTAAAAAACTATATAAAAGCGGAGAAGTAAACGAAGCTTACAAAGATTCAAATGGAGATATCGTGGTGCCTACTAAGGTAGCTGCGGAACTTGACGCTATAGACGGTATAACTGAAATCATAAATGACTCTGGGGTATTTCATGTTAACAAACATCTCGTAAAAGAAATAGAAAACATGCGTCTCGATATAGAGGAATTGCATGGGTTTATTAAAGACGCTTTTGGTAAAGACGCTTCAAAAGCGGCATCTCAGGGAGCTAAGGGAGATACTGGACTTACAGGTCCTCAAGGTCCAGCTGGAGCAAACGGAGCAAACGGAGCAGCTGGAAATGATGGTTCAGATGGAAAAAACGGAGCAGATGGTAACAGTCATTTAAGTGGCGTAACTAGCATAGCGTTTAACCCTAAATCTAATAGATTGCAAGTTAATATAGGTGGAACGGTTTATAATTTTGCACCTACAAAATAAATAAAAATGATAACATATAAACTTAACACATAAATAAAAATGGTAACATACGATTGGAATTGCAAAACAGTAGACATACATCCTCAAGAAGAGGGAAAAACAAACGTGGTATACAACGTGCACTGGGTAGTAACAGGTGTTGATGGAGATTATTCAGCAACTAATATAGGTACTCAAGTTGTACTTTTAAGTGAAGGTAGTACGTTCATACCATTTGAGGACTTAACTAACGACGTAGTTGTTGGCTGGACTAAAGAGGCTATGGGTGAAGAGCAAGTAACTCAGATAGAAGCTAGCATAGCTAGTACAATAGAGTCTTTAATAACCCCTACGTCTATAACATTAACAATCCCAAACTAAATTAGTATATTTACACGTAATAATACACTTAAGTATAACAATTAAATATAATTAAAATGAAAAAAGTAAAAGATGTACCTGTAGTATCTAAAGCCGTATCTGAAGAGCAGCTTATTAAATTGCAAGAATTAGTTAAAAACTTGCAACAGTATCAATTAAAAATCGGTGATGTTGAAGTGCAAAAGCACCAATTATTACACGGTTTTGCTGAAGCTCAAAACGGTCTTGAAGTATTTCAAAAAGAATTAAAAGAAGAATACGGCAATGTTACCATAGACATTAACTCTGGTGATATCAAAGAAGTTGAAGATGAGCCTAATACGGAAGATTAGTATTGGAAGAGACTATAAAAATGACGCCATGCACTATTCTGTTGGACAGGAAGTGTATGGTGGTCATACTATAGCTAATATAATAGAAGAAGATAATCAGTACTCTATATATATACAAAAAGGAAACGAGTTATTGCCTTGGAAAGATTTTAATAAGAACATGGCAATCGCAATTGAATATGACTTACAATATTAATGAAATCAATTTTTAATTTTATAGTTAAGCCTAAATCTGGAAGATCAACTTCAGCTAAAAATATAGACGGAAGCGAGTTGCTTTTAAACACAGAGCTTCAAAATCATAATTACGTAAGTAGACAAGGTGTTGTACTATCAAAGCCGCTAGCTGTTGAAACAAGCATAAAAGAAGGAGACGAAGTTATTTTGCATCATAATGTTTTTAGAAGATTTTACGACATTAGAGGCAAAGAAAAAAATAGTAAAAGCTACTACGCAGAAGATAAGTATTTCGCTCAACCAGATCAAATATATGCTTATAAAAGAAAAGGCATTTGGAAAGCTGAAAAAGGTTTTTGTTTTATAAAACCAATAAAGGAAGACAAAATGTTTTCTATAGATTTTGAAAAGCCTGGTAAAGGCATAATCAAATATACTGATGGCAGCGTGGAAAGAGACACATTGGTTTCTTTTAAAGTAGGTATGGAATATGAATTCTTTATTGAAGGCGAAAGACTATATAGAGTGCCATCCAATCAAATTACAATTAAATATGGACATCAAGGAAACGAAGTTGAATATAATCCAAGCTGGTCACAAAGCAGTTGAGGAGTTAATAAAGGTTGCAGGAGAAAAGATTGTAGATTCAGGGGACGACATATCAGCTGATAGACTTAAAAACGCCGCGGCTACTAAAAAGTTAGCTATATTTGATGCCTTTGAAATTCTTAATAGAATAAAAGATGAGCAAGATATGCTTGACGATAAGCCGAAAGAGGAAATGATTCAGAAATCATTTAGTGGGTTTGCAGAAAAAAGATCTAAGTAATGTACGAGCAAACTTTATATAAAATAGTAGAGCCTGTAAAACTTACAACCATCTCTAGGCTTAATAAAGCTAAGAAATGGGAATATGGATACAATAAAGAAAATGATATTGTTGTAATAAGTAAGACAGGTCAAATAGGCGAAATATACGATATACAAGGACTTAAGATAGCATTGCCAAAAGCCCCTGCTAAGTTAAGTAAAATTAATAACAAGTGGAAGCCAGAGGAGTATCCTAAGGAGCTTAAGTCAATTAGCAGTATATTTGACTGGAGGGAATATCCGGAAAGCTTTCAGACTAAATGGGAACCCTATATAGATGAGCAATTTAAAAGAAGAGACGAAGGTCATTGGTTCAATAATAAGAATGTGGACACTTACATTACTGGTACTCACTTTATGTACCTGCAGTGGAGTAAGATTGACGTCGGGCAGCCAGACTTCCGGGAGGCAAACAGATTATTCTTTATATTCTGGGAAGCTTGCAAAGCGGACTCACGCTGCTACGGAATGTGTTACCTTAAAAACCGTAGGAGTGGATTTTCGTTCATGTCCTCAGCTGAAACTGTTAACCTCGCGACAATTTCCTCGGATTCACGGTTTGGCATATTGTCAAAGTCTGGCTCTGACGCTAAAAAAATGTTCACAGATAAGGTTGTACCGATCTCCGTCAACTACCCGTTCTTTTTTAAACCAATCCAAGACGGAATGGACAGGCCAAAAACCGAGCTTGCCTATAGGATCCCCGCTTCAAGGCTTACCAGGAAATCCATCCAAGCCAGAAAAAGCACAGAAACTCTTGAGGGATTAGATACAACGATTGACTGGAAAAATACTGGTGACAACTCCTATGATGGAGAAAAGTTAAGACTATTAGTACACGACGAAAGCGGAAAATGGGAAAGACCAGATAATATATTGAACAACTGGAGGGTAACTAAAACAACTCTTAGATTAGGGTCTAGAGTTATTGGTAAGTGTATGATGGGATCAACATCAAACGCTTTAGATAAAGGAGGTTCAAACTTTAAAAAGCTTTACGGCAATTCTAAAGTAACAAAAAGAAACAGGAACGGCCAAACAGCTTCCGGCTTGTACTCTTTGTTTATTCCAATGGAATGGAATTATGAGGGGTTCATTGACGAATATGGAGCTCCTGTGTTTGATAAACCTACAGAAAAAACAGTGGGGCCACACGGCGACATTATAGACATTGGAATAATAGAGCACTGGGATAATGAAGCAGATGGATTAAAAGGAGACCAGGATGCTTTAAACGAATTCTATAGACAGTTTCCGCGCACAGAGGAGCATGCCTTTAGAGATGAAACAAAAAACAGTATATTTAATTTAGCAAAAATATACGAACAGATAGATTATAATGAGGATTTGCGAAATACTGCTGTTGTAACAACCGGTAGTTTTAGTTGGCAGAACGGTGTAAAAGATTCAAAAGTTTTATTTACACCAAACCCGCAAGGTAGATTTAAAATTAGCTGGGTTCCTAATGCTATTTTGCAGAACAGACAAGTTATTAAAAATGGATACAAATATCCAGGGAATGACCACATGGGTGCTTTCGGATGTGACAGCTATGATATATCAGGTACAGTTGGAGGCAGTGGATCTAAAGGCGCTTTGCATGGGTTGACTAAGTTTAGTATGGAAGACGCACCTCCGAACTCTTTCTTTTTAGAATACATAGCTAGACCACAAACTGCTGAAATGTTTTTTGAAGATGTATTAATGGCTTGCGTGTTTTATGGAATGCCTTTATTGTGTGAAAACAATAAACCTAGGCTTTTATATTACTTTAAAAGAAGGGGATATAGAGGATACTCAATGAACAGACCTGATAAGCTTTGGAACAAGTTATCAGTGACAGAAAAAGAAATTGGTGGAATACCTAATTCAAGCGAAGACATTAAACAGGCTCACGCCGCAGCAATAGAATCTTATATAGATAGATACATAGGATTAAAAGAAGATGGAAATTATGGTGATATGTACTTTACTGACACCTTAAATGATTGGGCTGGTTTTGATATAAATAATAGAACAAAGTTTGATGCGGCTATTAGTTCAGGTTTGGCAGCAATGGCTTGCAACAAAAACTTATATAGACCAGTAGGAGAAGTTAATAAACAAAAGTTAAATTTAAAAATCGTTAAGTATAAACAAGACGGTTCAACATCGAAAATAATAAAATAAGTATGGCTGATTCAGTTGTAAAAGGTTTTTTTCCTAGTCAAGTTGCTAGTGATGCTGAAAAAATTTCAACAGAGTATGGGTTGAAAGTTGGTAGAGCTATTCAAGACGAATGGTTTAAAACGGATAGAGGTAATTCAAGATATGAAAGTAATCAAAATACATTTCATAGATTAAGACTATACTCTAGAGGGGAACAATCTATACAAAAATATAAAGACGAATTATCTATAAACGGTGATTTATCTTATTTAAACTTAGATTGGAAGCCCGTACCAATTATACCTAAGTTTGTAGACATAGTTGTTAACGGAATGTCAGAAAGAACGTTTGATATAAAAGCTTACTCTCAAGACCCTTATGGCGTTAGTAAACGTACAGATTACATGGAGTCTATTATTAGAGACATGCAAACCAAAGAGCTTAACGAATTCGCTAAAGACAATTTTGGTCTTAATTTATTTGAAAACAGCCCTGAAATGCTACCTGATTCAAAAGAGGAGCTAGAGCTGCATATGCAACTAAGTTATAAGCAAGCGGTTGAGATAGCAGAAGAGCAAGCAATTCAAACTTTACTTGACGGCAATAGATACGATCTTACTAAAAAGAGAGTAAATTATGATTTAACGACTATCGGTATTGGAGCTGTAAAAAATACTTTTACAAAGTCGGAAGGTGTTAAAGTTGAGTATGTTGATCCAGCTAACTTGGTTTACTCTTATTCAGATTCACCTTATTTTGATGACATATATTATGTAGGCGAAGTAAAAAACGTTACTATTAATGAACTTAAAAAACAATTTCCAAATTTAACAGAGGATGAGCTGAATAGAATATCAAAAACAGCATATCAAAATAACGGATTCTACGATCGATCATTAACAAATTACGATGAAACCGATGCTAATACGGTTCAGATTCTGTACTTTAACTTTAAAACTTATATGAATGAAGTATATAAGGTTAAAGAAACAGCCACAGGAGCAAGTAAAATCTTATTAAGAGACGATCAGTTTGATCCGCCGGTTGAAATGCTTGAAGAACAGTTTGGAAAAATGTCAAGATCTCTTGAAGTGTTATACGAGGGAGTTTTAGTTTTAGGAACGGATATGTTGCTGAAATGGGAAATGGCAAAGAATATGATGCGTCCTAAGAGTGATTATACTAAGGTAAAAATGAATTACAGCATTGTAGCTCCTAGAATGTATAAAGGTAGAATAGAATCTTTAGTAAGCCGTATAACTGGGTTTGCAGATATGATTCAACTAACACATTTAAAATTACAACAAGTCTTGTCAAGGATGGTACCGGATGGGGTTTATCTTGATGCTGATGGCTTAGCAGAAATTGACTTAGGTAACGGCACAAATTATAACCCACAAGAGGCTTTGAATATGTTTTTTCAAACAGGTTCGGTTATAGGAAGATCATTTACTCAAGAGGGTAATATGAATCCCGGTAAAGTTCCGATTCAAGAAATTACAAGTGGCTCTGGAGGAAATAAGATGGGGGCTTTAATACAAACGTATAATTATTATTTACAGATGATAAGAGATACGACTGGATTAAATGAAGCTAGAGATGGATCAACCCCTGATTCGAAAGCATTGGTTGGCATACAGAAAATTGCCGCAGCTAATTCTAACACCGCTACAAGACACATATTGCAAGGAGGTTTATTTTTAACAGCTGAAACAGCGGAATGCTTATCATTAAGGATTTCTGATATATTAGAATACTCCCCAACGAGAGAAGCGTTCATTCAAAAAATAGGAGGTCACAATGTAGCAACCCTAGAGGAAATGGGTGAATTGCATCTATATGACTTTGGTATATTTATAGAACTTACTCCAGATGATGAAGAAAAGCAAATGTTAGAAAACAACATACAAACAGCTTTATCTGCAGGGTTAATTGATTTAGAAGATGCTATTGACATCAGGGAAATTAAAAATTTAAAGCTAGCTAATCAACTGCTAAAGCTAAGAAGAAAGCAAAAAGCTGACAAAGACCAAATTAGAACACAACAAAATATACAGGCTCAAGCTCAAGCAAACGCTCAAGCTCAACAAGTAGCTGCCCAAGCTGAGATACAAAAAAATCAAGTTATTACACAGCAAAAAGCACAACTATTGCAGATGGAGGCTCAGATTGATTCTCAAAAAATGCAACAAGAGATACAGGCTAAGATCCAATTAATGCAGGTGGAATTTCAATATAACATGCAACTCCGCGGGATAGACGCCGAAGCAGCAAGAAAAAATGAGATAGAAAAAGAAGACAGAAAGGACCAAAGAATCCAAATGCAAGGAACGCAGCAGAGTGAATTAATTGAGCAAAGAAGTAATAACACCCCGCCTAAAAATTTTGAGTCATCAGGCAATGACATATTAGGAGGAGGATTTGACTTAGGTTCCTTTGAGCCTAGGTAATAATAGTAATAACAATTATATAATATTTTATCATGACAGAACAAGAAGAAGAATTAACTTTAACGGAAGGGCAACCAACCCCAGAAGTTGAAACACAAGCAGAGGTCGCTCCGGAAGAAACCGGGCCGGTGGCTACAAAAGATGAAGACGGCACATTCAAATTAGACCTAACTGGTGCTAATGAAAAACCCGCAGAATTAGTTGAGCCTGAGGTTACAGAAGTAATTGAACCTGCGGCGGAAGTAGAAGCAGAAGTTCCAGCAACTGAGGAGTTTCAAGCCTTAGAGGAAATAACCGAAGAGGAGGTTTCAGAAATAGCAGAAGAGTTACAAGATAATATTCAAGAAGCTATTGAAGAGCAAAAAGAGTCTGGTGTTGAATTACCGGAAAACATTCAGAAGGTAGTTGAATTTATGAATGACACAGGCGGAAGCTTGGAGGATTACGTAAAACTTAATACAGATTACTCTTCTTTAAATGAAACTCAATTGCTTAAAGAATATTATGAATCAAGCAGACCTCATTTAGATAGTGAAGAAATTGATTTTTTAATGGAAGACAATTTTGCTTATGATGAAGAGCTAGACGAAGAAAGAGATATACGTAAAAAGAAAATAGCTCATAAAGAAGAGTTAGCCAAGGCTAAAAACTATTTAGACGGACTAAAGTCCTCATATTACGAAGAGATTAAAGCTGGATCAAAATTAAATCCAGAACAACAAAAAGCGGTTGCGTTCTTTGACCGATATAATAAAGAGCAAGAGCAAACAACTAAATTAGCTGAAAAACAAAAATCATCATTTATTAAAAAGACTGATGCTGTATTTTCTGAAGAATTCAAAGGTTTTGAATACAACGTAGGAGATAAAAGGTATCGTTTTAATGTAAAAAATGCTGACCAGGTTAAAAGTAATCAAAGCGACATCAACAACTTTGTTAAGAAGTTTCTTAACGACAAGAATGAAATTGGAGACGCAAAAGGTTATCACAAATCGTTATTTACAGCTATGAATCCAGACACTGTAGCACAACACTTTTATGAGCAAGGCAAAGCCGATGCAATGAAAGAAAGTATGGCTAGAACTAAGAATGTTGATATGAAGCCGAGAGGGGTTCATGAAAAAGTCACCACTTCTAACGGATGGTCAGTAAAAGCAGTTAACGGTGAAGATGTTTCTCAATTTAAAGTAAAAATTAGAAAATAACAAATTTAAAATTTAAAAATTATGAGTTTTGCAACATCGCCAAGTACATTGGCAAACTTAAGTCACTTAACTCCACGTCCTGTAAAAGGATTGTTTGGTGACAATTACCTGTCTATTGCAGGAAATGACTTTAACTTTACAAAACAATTCTTACCGGAAGTGTACGAAAAAGAAGTAGAGCGTTACGGAAACCGTACGATCTCTGGATTTTTACGTATGGTAGGAGCTGAGATGCCTATGGCTTCTGATACAGTAACTTGGTCAGAGCAAGGAAGATTACATATTGCATTTAACGACGGTGTTATTGTTAACCCAAGCGTTAATGAATTAACTTTACCTGAGGCTGAAGCTGGATTGCTTAGAGCTTTAGGAGGACAAACTATAGCGCTTTCTACTGGGTATAAAACAGTAAAAGCTTATATTGTATCTGTTGGCGCTGCTGCAGGTGGAGTACAAATTGTAACTGTTGCTCCTTACTCAGGCGCAGATTTAACTGAACTAGGTACTGCTGGCGTTCAAATTGATGATGTAAAAGTATTTATTTACGGATCTGAGTATGCTAAAGGTTCTGGCGGTGCTGGAGCTGCACAAGCAGGTAACTCTGTAGATGCATCATTTACACCGTTTTCAAACAAGCCAATCATTTTAAGAGATCGTTATACCGTAAATGGTTCTGACGTTGCTCAAATCGGATGGGTTGAAGTAACTACTGAAGCTGGAACTGGAGGATACTTATGGTACCTAAAGTCTGAGCACGAAGCTAGACTACGTTTTGAAGATCAATTAGAAATGTCTATGATTGAAGCTGAAAAAGCTGCAGCTGGATCTGCTGCTATCACTCCAGTCGCTGGAACTCCTCTTGGAGCTAACGCTGGATCTGAAGGTTTATTTGCTGCTGTAGAAACTAGAGGTTTAATTTATAACGACGCAAACTTTGACGGCACAGCTGCTGGAGAAGGTATTGCTGAATTTGACGCTATCTTAAGTGAGCTTGATAAGCAAGGAGCTATTGAAGAGAACATGCTTTTCTTAAATCGTTCAACTGCTTTATCAATTGACAATATGATCGCACAGCAAAATTCTTACGGAGCAGGCGGAACATCTTACGGTGTATTCGAAAACTCTGAAGATATGGCGCTTAACTTAGGATTCTCTGGATTCCGTCGTGGATCTTACGATTTTTATAAGACTGACTGGAAATACTTAAACGATTCTACTACTCGTGGACTTACACAAGATGTAGATGGTATTATTGTTCCAGCTGGAGTATCTACTGTTTACGATCAGCAATTAGGTTCTAACATCTCAAGACCTTTCTTACATATCCGTTACCGAGCTTCTGAAGCTGATGACAGACGTATGAAATCTTGGGTTACTGGTTCTGTTGGTGGAAACTTTACATCTGATGTTGATGAAATGAATGTACATTTCTTATCTGAAAGATGTTTATGTGTTCAAGCTGCTAACAACTTTGTAATGTTGAAATCGACTCAAGCATAGTAAATTACTGTAATTTTTACCCTCGTTGTATTGACGGGGGTAACTATTACTTTTTATCAATTATTTAATTATATTATATCATGGCTAAACAAGCTAAAGCAAAGCAAGTTGAGGTTGCTCCTCAGGAATATGTAGAAACAAGAGTTACTACTAAAGTACAAACCACAAAACCAACGTGGGAAATAAAGGACAGGTTATACGTATTAAAAGGACAAAAAAGACCTTTAATATTTTCTGTTCCAACTAGGCATAGTGCAAAAAGATCTTTATTATGGTTTGATGAAAAAACCGGAATACAAAGAGAGCTTAGATACGCTACTAATCAAAATTCGCCGTTTGTTGATGAACAAAAAGGAAGTGCTACATTAGGTAGAGTTGTTTTCAGAGAGGGATCTTTGCTTGTAACAAAGGAAAAACAAAACCTTCAAAAATTACTATCTTTATATCACCCTTACTTAAATGAATTTTATTCAGAATACAAGCCAGAAGAAGTTGCTAGCAACGAAATTGATTGGATTGAATTAGAGCTGGAAGCTTTAAATACTGCTAAAGTAATGGAAATTGAAGATGCTGAAGCTGTACTAAGAGTAGAGTTTGGCTCAAAAGTCAACACACTAACTTCTAGTGAACTAAAAAGAGATTTACTTATATACGCTAAGCGTAACCCTGTATTGTTCTTAGAACTAGCAAATGACGAAAATGTACAATTAAGAAACATTGGAGTTAAAGCTACTGAAGCTAGAATAATTAAACTATCACCGGATCAAAGAACATTTACATTTGGCGATACTGATAGAAAACTAATGACTGTTCCGTTTGATGAGCACCCGTATTCAGCTTTAGCTGCTTACTTTAAGACTGATGAAGGAATGGAAGTTTACAAAAACATAATTAAAAGACTAAATTAGTCACCTATTATAGTAGCTAGGCCGCTTTAAGGGTGGCCTAATTACTATAAATAAATAAAAAAATATGGCTGTAAGTGTAGACACTGTTTATCAAAGAGTATTAGGTATACTCAATAAAGAACAAAGAGGATATGTTACTCCTCAGGAATTTAACTTGTTTGCAAATCAAGCACAATTAAGTATTTTTGAGCAGTACTTTTATGATATAAATCAATTTGGAAGACTCCACGGAAACGACACGGAGTACTCCGACATGCTGAATATACTTGAAGAAAAAATACAAATATTTGAACAAACAGATACCTTAGCTTACGGAACTAGTAGCTTTACATTACCATCAGGTATATACAGGCTAGGCTCTGTTATCTATTCAAACATTACAACTGATGCTTTTGGCGTGCAATCTACCGCGCTTATTGAAGCGGAGTTAATTAATAAAAAAGATTTCTTATATATTAATTTGTCTCCATTAACAAAACCAACAAACACAAGACCTATATACACATATAGAGGGGACGAAGTGCAAGTTTTTGGCAATGCCGAAATTATTACAAATGTAAGCTGCAATTACATAAGCAAACCGGCTTCTGTTTCTTGGGCTTATCAAATGGTGTTTGGAGAGGCTTTATATGATGCTACTAACTCTGTAGATTTTCCATTGCATCCTTCAGAAGAAACCAATTTAGTTTTAAAAATACTAGAACTTTCCGGTATATTAATGAGTGATCCTGGATTATATCAGATAGCAGCTTCAGAGGAAGAAAAACAAACACAATTAGAAAAATCATAATAAATGGCATTACTTAATCAAACAAACGAACAGTACTACGAAGGCCCTGATAGCGTATGGAATAGCTTTGACGAAGATTATGGCGGATATCAGTTTATTAAAATCAAAGATCTTATAAACAATTTTATGATTGCCTATGTAGGTGAGGATAAAATCATAAGTAAAATAAGAAGAACCGATGTAGCCTTCCATGCTCAGCGTGGGATACAAGAGTTAAGCTTTGATACTTTACCTTCTACAAAAGCATTGGAAATTGAAATACCTCCAACCTTGTATATGATACTCCCGCAGGATTACGTACAGTATGTTAAAATAAGCTGGGTAGGGCAAGACGGAATTGAAAGGATTATATATCCTACGAGAAATACAAGTGACCCATTACCTGTTTTGCAAGACAATAAGTACGAGTATTTATTTGACGAGAACGGTGATATTATATACGCTCAAGAATCTGAGACTTCCAAAAGGTTCAGAGATGAAACGACAGGACGTGGCGCAGACCTTGAAAACGTAAATAATAATGATATATTAGAACGTAGCGGCTTTGGTAGAAGATATGGATTAACACCTGAGTATGCTCAAGCTAATGGAGTATTCTACATAGATCAAATAAAAGGAATCATACACTTTAGCGGAGATATGATTGGTAGAGTAGTCACTTTAAAATACATAAGCGATGGCTTAGGTACTGAAGAAGAAATGGTAGTACATAAATTTGCAGAAGAAGCTATGTACAAGCATATTGCTCACGCTATATTAGCTACAAGAGCAAATGTACAAGAATATATAGTAGCTAGATTTAAAAAAGAGGCTGCAGTAGCAAGAAGAAACGCTAAATTAAGATTATCCAGTATAAAGCTAGAAGAGATTACTCAAGTAATGAGAAATAAATCTAAGCAAATAAAACACTAAAATATGGCTGAATTTTTACGCACTTTCACAAGTGGTCGAATGAACAAAGACCTTGATGAAAGACTACTTCCAAACGGCGAGTATAGAGACGCATTAAACCTAGACCTTTCAAGTTCGGAGGGATCTGACATAGGTTCTTTGCAGCTGCTAAAAGGTAATTTAGAGTTAAAAAATTCCAGCTACAACACGTCTACGCAGTCTTTAATTGAATGGAATGCGTCTACTTATATATCAGAATATACTAATGCTTTTTGCGTTGGCAGCATTGCTGACGACACGAATGATAAGATTTATTGGATAGTTGGATCAGATGACTACAATTGTATTGCTGAGTACGATCTAAAAACAAAAGTTACTGTTCCGGTTTTAGTTGAAGATAAGTCTATTAGTAATTTTTTAAATTTTAGTGAAAGTTACCTTGTAACCGGTATAAACTTATTGCAAGGATATTTAATATGGACAGACAATCAAACTGAGCCAAAGCAAATTAGCATTGAGAAGTTTAAAGCGGGTACAAGTGACTTTGTAACTCAAACAGCTTTTAGCGATGGAGTCTTAAGCTTTGTTATGGCTGAAAAGGACACAACAGTTGCTAGTATAGGTCCATTGTATGCTCCTGAATTAGGGTTGTATAATACTCTAAGATCAAGACCCGTAGACAGCTCGTTTAGCTACAATTTAGCCGGCATTCCCGGTACTCCTCCTACAGGTGACAACGTACTAAGTATTGCCCCCGACACTATAATTACTGTGTCATTAGATTCCCCAGCAGAATATCAAGCAGGAGATAGAGTTCTTGCTTATGCTACAATTCCTAATTCTGGAGGTGGGAATCTTGTTGTTTATGCTAACTTTATCGTAACCACTGAATATGAAGACTCCTCAGGAGGTTATAATTATGATTTTCAATTTAAGAGTATAGGAAGCGGAGGAGAGCAGCAATCTAACTTTGTTTTAGATCTATTACAATTATGGGAAGTTGAACTTGTAGGTGAAAAAACGCTTTTTGAAAAAAAGTTTGTAACTTATGCTTACAGATATGTATACGACAACAACCAAATATCCCCATTTTCTCCTTTTTCTAAAGTAGCTTTTTTACCTCAAAAATATGATTTTGAATCTTACACGGGGTATAATAAAGGCATGCTAAACGATCTTAAGAAAGTGGATGTGTTCTTTGGTAAAGATTTGCCATTAAATGCTTCTAAAGTAGAAGTGCTCTTTAAAGAAACCCACAACACAACTGTATATACAGTAAAATCTATAAATCGATCTGATTTAGGTGATACAAATCAGAAAACTACAATAACAGTTTCTCCAGATGAACCCAACTATTTATCTGTAAGCTATGTTACAATAGCAGGAAATAATATTGTTACTTCACTTGCTCCAGGGGCTACAGGGGTTTTTTACCATACACAAAACTCATTAATCACTAGTGTACCTACTTTTCCATTAACAACTACTATAGAAAATACTGGCTATGGATTAGAAATAACTTCTGAAATTGTAAGAGGAGCGGTTGAAACAAATCAATTGTTAAGACCTTGGGATAATGTTCCTAAAAAAGCTCTTGCCCAAGAGGTAATTGGTAACAGAATAGTTTACGGAAACTACACTCAAAACTATACGGTAGATGACACCTTTACTTTTGACACTACAAGAACAATACTTAATGAAGAGCCGTTTTCTAGTTCTTATCAAGCGGAAGAGCCATACCCTACAATAAAATCCCTTAGAACATACCAGTTTGGTATTGTTTTTAAAGATAAATACGGAAGAGAAACTCCCGTTTTTTCAAATGAAAAAGCCGTTGTTGGGTCTACCATAGAAAATAGCGACGGTAAGTTTTTTTTAACAGCCGGTATGAATGGTATTTCACCTAGAAACGCAGACGGCAGCGAAATGTTTGAATATTTTAAGTTCTTTATAAAAGATCCTACATTGCCATACTATAACGCTGTAGCTGACCAAATGTATTTATCTCCAGATGGATATAGCGCTTGGGTATCGTTTCCGTCTTCAGAGGTTAATAAGTTTGAAGTTGGGGATCACATTATACTTAAAAAGACACACGGTGAATCATCAGCTGTGCAAACTTCAGACAACAGATATAAAGTTCTTGCTATAGAAACAGAGCCCCCTGCGGATATTTCTTTCAGGTATGATATCTTACATGCTGACGACCATGGGTTTTCCGCGGCTTTTCCATACACAGGAACAGCTACTGAATTAGTTTACGGTAATACACCTGTAGAAGGTTCTAATGTGTTTTCAATAGCAGGAGGCAGCTCATCCCCGTTCACAAATGACAACGGCACACAAAGAGGTAATTACGTTAGGTTTATTAAAGATGGAGTTTTTTCTCAATATTACCGAATAGATGAACTTGAACAAGTTAGTGGGTCGTGGCTGCTTACTGTTTTTCCTAAGTTTGGGTCAGATGTTAATTTCTTATATGCCACCCCTGGGGATGAGCAGTCATTACTTAATTTGCCTATAACAACAGAAATATCGGAACGTGCTAAGATTGAAACTTATGAAGAGTTTAAAGGTAGATTTTTTGCTAGACTTGAATCAAATTCAACGCTTACAAGTTCTTTTTTAGGGACTAGCTCGTTTACAGAAGGAGCTGCTGCTACTTTTAATAATCAGCCAGCTAACTGGTATAATGGGCGTCTTGATACTGCTGGTAGAATTCAAGGAGCAATTGGAGCTGGTCTTCCTACTAGTGACACAATTCTTGGTAACGTTAATACTAATAACCAATCCTATAATGATGGCTGGTATTTTACTGGAGGCGGAATGGGCCCCTCTGCAGGATTTGTAGATGACGAGGGCTACTCAAATATTAATGCGCCTTGGACTTTTGGAGGATTAAGCGATCGAAGTGACAATTTCGGAATTGGACCCGTTCAAGATTTAGCTATTTGGGGAGACGGTGGCCCTAGTAGTAGATTTAGCGATATTACAGGCAATAAAAGCTTTAAAGGTATTGGGAGCGCAAATGGATATTACAGAGGAAGACCTACTGACGAGCAGGGAGGGGATGGTGATGAAGTCAAAACCGGGTTAAACATGAGAGCACCATCTTCTGGAAAGCCCTGGGACGTTCATATAGGAAGAAGAATAGATGGGCAATTTACTGGCACAGGAGGGTTTAAAGGAATTGCAAAAAATTTAGTAGCTGGCACTAAAATTCGTTTTAGTAATCACGATACAGAGTATACTATTGTAGAAAGTGGGTATCAAACAGGTTGGGAGACTCAATTCTGGGGACTTTTGTTTGACAAAAGACTGCAACATCCTGTAAACGCTTATGCAATGTACAATATTATAAATTATAATGATAGACCCGCTGGCACTTATGACCCTTTACCGTACACTCAAACGTCATTTGAAGTTCAAGGACAGCAATACCTTCCTATAGACAGAACAGACCCTGAAAATCCCACGGGTAGAATTGACATTGAAATGATTGTTTTAGTTCAAGCTACAGGGGACAGAAGAGTAGATGAAAATCCTGCGATATTCGAAACAGAGCCAGACGAATCTTTAGACCTTAATCTTTACTACGAAGCGTCCGACGCAATACCGATTTCTCAATACAGTGAAACGCATAGATTGCCTTGGTTTAATTCTTTTGGCTTTGCTAATGGTGTAGAGTCAAACAGAATAAGAGATGATTTCAATGCTTTTGAAATTGGGAAAGGAGCTAAGGTATCGACTGTTTTAGACGAACCTTATGAAGAAGAAGTTCGTTCTAATGGTTTTATATTCTCACAAATATTTAACTCGACAGCGGGCATTAATAGGCTTAATCAGTTTATACAAGCACTACCTATCACTAAAGAATTAAATCCGATATATGGAAGCATTCAAAAGCTCTATAGTAGAGATACTGATCTTATAACTTTATGCGAGGATAAGTGCTTTAGAGTATTAGCTAATAAAGACGCTTTGTATAACGCTGATGGGAATACCAATATTACAGGAAACACTAATGTTCTTGGTCAAGCTGTACCTTACGTAGGTGAGTTTGGTATTAGCACAAACCCGGAGAGTTTTGCGTTCTTTGGATTTAGAGCATATTTTGCAGATAAAAGTAGAGGATCTGTAATGAGATTGTCAAGAGACGGATTAACGGAAATATCGAACGTTGGTCTTGCTGATTTCTTTGCGGATAACTTAAAGTTAAACAATCGTATTATTGGGACTTACGACGAAGATAGCCAACTGTACAATTTGTCATTAAATACGCTTTCAGCGGAATGGCAGGAAAAATTAGCAGAAGGCATTGTAGACAGGACCGATTGTGATGATGATTTAGATATTGGAGATCCTAAAGTAACAGAAACTACTGTTTCATTTGCAGAAGGCACTAAGGGATGGGAATCTAGGAAGTCTTTTATACCTGAAGCTGGAGTGTCTATAAATAACAACTATTACACTTTTAAAAATGGACTGCTTTGGATTCACGCTGAGAACGAAACTTACAACAATTTTTATGGTGTACAACATTTTAGTACAATAACTACCATATTTAATGATGGACCAACCGTAGTTAAAGGGTTTAAAACATTGGATTACGTTGGATCACGCCCTAGAAATTATGTATATTCTACAGGAAATGGGGTTAATTATTCTATAGCTCAGGTAGTAGCAGGCAATTTAACGCCAACAAGTCAATCTGTTCCAGCTAACAAAGAAGGGTGGTATGCTCAAGCTATTGTTACTGATATGCAAGAAGGGCATATAAAAGAATTCATAACTAAAGAAAATAAGAATTTTAACTATATAAAAGGTCTTGAAACTTTTTTTAATTCAGATTGTGACACCAACGTTAGCACATCAGAATTTAGTGTTCAAGGAATTGGTAGAGCAACAACAATAACCGGAGAGGTAGATCAACAAAGCTATAAAGTAAGAATATTTATAGACAATACTTGCTACATTCCTTAATTAATAATATAATATATGTTTTTAGTAGATTTTCCAACTTTTACCGCTGAAGGACAAAATTTTGCCCAACTAGCAGGTACAAATATTGCAGACACACGACCAACTGTATCTTTAAAAATGCAGCCAAAACCGGGATATGCTATTTCTCAAGGGTTTTTTAGTTCAATTTTACCGCTACCAACAGGAGTAGCTTCCGTAGCTTTTAACCAAGGAGTTAGTCCAGAGTCTCCCTTGAATGTGTTTTGTAATATTACGCTTGACAACCCCTTAACCATGCCGTCCTCTAATTTAGACCTGGGTTTATGTATAACAGGAGAAGGTGTTCAAAGAGTGTACGGTAACAGTGTTAATTTACAAACAGAACTTGTTCCAAGAATAACACCAACTAAAGCTTCGGGGTCTGTATCTTTAAATGGAACATATAACTCAACTCAAAGCTATGTTCAAACTTTAACCGCAGATGTAGGCTATTACTTACCTTCATTGCCTCAGGCTTATGTTAGTACGTCCTCACCCGCTAACTACCAACAATCTACTACAAGCTCTTTTGATGCAAACGGCTATAGATTATCAGCTCAAATTACAGTTGATTATTTAGTTAAATCGGAAGATGTTACTACAGATAAAATAAAATATATAGCACAGGATATTAAGCCTATACCTGCAACAAACGTGGTTCAAGTTAATTCTTACAATATTGATGTTAGTTCCTTAACTGAAAGTGGAGGAGTTAAGCAGATGGATATTAGAGGAGTCGAAGGAGCAGCTTTTTCTGTTAATGTAGTAAATTCTTTGAGTGTAAATATATTTTCTTATTCAAGCACCATAAACAGCGTAGGTCTTAACTCTTTAAATATACCATTTCCTAAAATAACTGGGTCTTCCGAAACATATACTGTTACTATAAGCGGAACACTAAGTCCTACTTTAACTCCTACAGTTTTTACTTTAAACCAATATCAATCTGTATCGGTTGGTTTTGGAATTACAAGTGCGAATGGTTTTATTGGATCTACAGCGTCTCCTACTATAAATCCAAAATATTCTGCTGATCGAGCTTACAGCACATCGTATTTAGAAAGATACGACTATACTGTGTTAATTGAAAATCCCACGGGAACATTAAACAATTCAACAGATGTTATAAACTTTCCTACAAGGAACTCTTTTACTAATATAACTTATACTACTGGGAATGGTACAGAAATTTTTATAAATAGCGTAGGCTTCTTTGAGTACCAGGAAGCGGGAGCTGTTAGCACCAACAAAATAACGATGCTAATAAACTATTCCATACTTTCAACGGGAACAACTGATGTAGCTAGTACCATAAACATTGATAACTTTTTAACATTTAACTAATATGCCTTCTATAACTTTAACTTTTCCAAATTCAATTAATGTTTCAGCTCAAGTAGGAGATACCGCTTATTATACTAACGACGTTAATGGTGAGACAATTGTTGAGATAGGAACAATAACCGCAATAAACATATTAAATAACTCAATTACCTGTGATATTGCAGCTGACACACCACGCCCTACAGTATCTAGTTTTATACTATTTAGCAAAAACAACGAACCTAACATAGGAGCTATGGTCGGAGCTTATGCTGTAGTAAAATTAAAAAATGAAAGCACTAGCTACGGTGAAATATTCTCAACAGGGATAGAGGTTTTTGAAAGTAGTAAATAACATGTAATAATAATATATAAAAACTTAATAGATATGATGCCAATAATGGGAGCTATCTCTGGTGTTGCGGGAATTGCCGGAGGACTAATAGGTAGTGGAAAAAGAAAAAGAGAACAGCGTGCTGCGCAAAGAGAAATGGAAAAATTCAAAGGTCAGTACGAAGCACTAGACACTAGCAACCTAATGGCAAACATGGATAACACTATGGAGGACCTGACGGTTAACACTCAGCAAGCAGATTTCACAGCTAGGCAACAGCAAAATCAAATGGCTAATGTAATGGACAGTTTGTCCGGCGCTGCTGGAGGTTCCGGTATTGCAGCTCTAGCTCAATCAATGGCAAATCAAAGTTCTCAAAACGCTGAAAGAGCAGGCATATCAATAGGTCAACAAGAAAGACAAAACGAAATACTATCAAACAGAGCAGCTGACGCTAATCAAATGAGGTCAGCAGCAGGAGCTAAAGACGCTAGAGGCTTAGAGTACCAGAAAACAGGAACTTTACTTGGTATGTCTCAACAAAGACTAGGTGCAGCTAACGCAGCTAAAGAGGCCGCTACAGCAAGTATAATAGGCGGAGTTGGTCAAGTAGCAGGAGCAGCGGCTAGCGTTATGGGTGGTTTAGAACAAAACCAAGATTCAGGTAGCTTTGGTGCAGCGTTATTTGGTAATTAATAAAAAACAATAAAATGGCAGTAAATGAAGCGTTAATAAAAGGAGCAGGTATAGCAAGCAGAAAGTTTGTTGATGCAGGCGCAGCCGTAGGCCAAAGTATAAAATCTTTGCAACCTATGTTTGAGCAGTTGCAAGCTAACAAACTTCGCAGAAAAAAAGAGAACGCAGCAATTGACAGACAAGTTGGCAGCTATGTAGATGCTTTAAATTCCGATGTTGATTTACTAGGCTTAAACGCAGAAGAAGAATCTACTGTGACAAAATTTTTGTCTATGGAGAAAAACCGCTATGTAGAAATTTCAAATCAACTAGCTAGGGTTAAGCCTGGCAGCGAGGTTTATTTAGAGCTAAAAGACCAACTGAGCACTGTTCAGAGATCTTTTAGTACTTTAGCGGATCAATTAAAAGCATATAAAACTAGAAAAACAGAATACTTAGATGATTTTCAAAGCGGTAGAATATCTAACGGAGACGTTAAAGCTAATAAGAAAGCTGCTGATATTTACACAAACCAAGCAGTGTTTGGGATAGGAGCAGATGGGCAAGTTATATTTAACGACAATGGAGAGAACTTACTATTTAATGATTTTAAAGATCCTCCATTAAAAGCCTATCCTTTAGCAAACAACTTACTTAAGCAAAACGAAAACTATTATAACGGAGGTGTTCAGATGAGCCAAGCTAATGAAGATCTATTACGAAACAATCTTACTGCTCAGTTTTCTAAAGACCCTTCTGCTATGATGTCAATTGTTGATGACGATCTTCTAGGTGAGCTAAGCTTAACCATGGAAGTTAACGAAGATAACCCCTCATCTTCAATACCTGAGGTGGTTGACGTTGTTGTTAATTCTATGAAAGAAGTTGCTCAGGGCTCTTATGACAGAGCACAACAAAAACTTGAAGCTAAAGCATCTAAAAAACAAAATAAAGATCGTGTAATAGCAAATTACGAAATTGTTGGAAAAGGTGAAGACCAAAGATATATAATGACAACAGCTGACGGCTATTCTAAAATAGGTGATGTTGAAGGGTATACGAAATGGAAAAACAGAAACTCACAAACCCAAACAGAGCCTGCACCCCCGCCGCTTCCTGCTCAAGATGACGCTGATTACAAGGATCAGAATCTTATATTCAAATAACAACAATAAAATTAAATAAACAACATGCCAGATTATAAATTTAAAGACGGGACCTCCGCGGACGAAGCCAAACTAAGAGCATTAGCTGAAAGTAATAATATCACTTTAGAAAAGCTAATAGAATTAAACGGGATTACTGTATCCGAAGAAGAAACGCCAAAAAAGCAAAAAGACGGTGTAAAGGGTGCGAATGCTCCGTCGAAAAATCAAGCACCAGATATGGCATCACTTTTGGAAAGTGGTTTTGCGGATTCATCAAAAGAAGAACCTAAAGAAGAGCCTAAAGATATTAACATTATGCCAACTAAGATGGCTAAGGAGGTTTCATATGTTTTTGGTAACGGGCAGGAAAGCACCGAAGAAGATATTGTAAATAGCCTCAGATCGCTAGATATAAAAGTTAGCGGTAAAGCTTCTCAAAATCTATATGACTTTAAAGATGGCAAAATAAGCGGAATTAAAAAAGACGTTACGGACGAGGAGCTTGTTATATCATATTTAGATTTATTTCCTGAAAAACCTATAAAAAAATACAAAGGCAACGAACTAGGCACTGTTAACCTTGTTAGAAGCAAAATAGGAATTGGCCCTGACCAACTAATAAAAGAACAAACAGAGGTTTTTAAAGACACCCCAGAAGATTATGCAAGGATAGAAACTGAAGCAGCTGAAATTTTTGTACCCGAAAAAGAATTACCTACAAGACTTTATAGAGTAGATAAATACGATAAAGGAATTGAAAGAACCGTATATCCAGATGGTTACCAGGAATATTTAAAGAAAGCTGACGGAAACCTTGAAAAGGCTAAAGATCTTTATGTAAAAGATAAAAAAGTATCAAACAAAACAGATAAGCTGGAGGTTTTTTTAAACGATAATCCTAGAATTTCAATTAACTTTAAAGAACAATTAGACTATGCGTCCAAGCTTTCAGGAATAGCAAAGGGAAGAGAGTTGGACTATCTTGCCAAGGTGGGGGTTGCGTTAGAGGATAAGTTAAAAACTCAAACTGATTTGCAAACAGAAATTGCAAGTGAAAAATATTACACACAAGATGAAGTTGATTTAGCTAACGCTCGGCTTGAAGAGCTTCAGTACAATAGGATCGCATTGGCTAACCAACATGAAGCCGTCGCTAACACCGCTTTAGACAAGGTTAAAGATTTTAAAGACAATGCTCTTCTAAAAGACGTAGTAAGCCGTGTGTATTCTACAGAAGCTAACCTTTTTTATAAAGCAGGAGGTAGTGCTTTTACTTTAGTTGGTGGTATCTTAAAAGTCCCCGAATACATAGCCACTAGCGTTATGTCTATTACTACAGGAGGTGATCCTTTAGCAGTAAGAAATACGATGAGAATGTTACACCCAGACATAGGAGTTTATGGTGCTTTTGGTGACGGGCTTTTGGATATAGGCAAGAGTTTAATGAATAAAGGCCAAAAAACAACTGTTGGAGGTAAATTTAATTTTGGTGCCTGGGCAACAGATTTAGTAGCAACTCAGATACCTAATATGGCTGTGCTTATAGGTACTTCAGGTACAGCTGGATTAGGTCTTTTAGCTGCCAGTGCGACTGGTAATAAGTACCAGAGCATGATGGATGAAATGGAACTCTACGGTGCTAAATACAAAGGCTGGCAAATTTTAACGGTTCCAGCAGTAGTTGGAGCCGCGGAATATTTTACAGAAAGAATAACACTTGGGCAGCTTAAAGGCATTAAAGGTATATTTAAAAGAAACCCAAATGCACTAAAAGAAGCTACTGAATATATAGCTAACAACATAAAAGGAGGCGCTTATTTTAAAACGACTGCATTAGAATCTGTAGGCGAAGGTATAACGGTTTTAGCGGAAAACGCTGCAGACATTGTAGTATTAGGTAAAAAAGATATTAATATATGGGATGGAGTTCCAAACGCCCTTGCGTCAGGAGCTTTTATGTCTGGTGTAATATTTAAAGCGCCTGCTATAGGAGCTAAGCTTTTAAATCCGTTTGCCTCTAAAGATACTGCTCAGACTTTAGCTAACAACTATTCTCAAATTGAAAAGCTTTCTAAAGAACTTGTTAAAGAAAATTTAGATCCTGACTTAAGAAGCAACATAGAATCCGCTATTGCTGAGATTCAAAAGAATAGTGCAAAAGTACTTTCAGACTCCTACGTAAATATTGACAACCTAACAGAAGCTGAAAAGAATGGCTTGATTAGCATAGACAAGCAATCCGCTAAATTAAGAGCTGACTATACTAAAACTAAAAACGATCAAACAATAGACCAAGACACGAAGGATGCTCTCTTAAAAAAGATTGAGGCTGAGTTTGGTGAAATTAACGCTGGAAAAGAAAGAATACTTTCTACAGGCAAGACAAGAGGAGAAGTAATAGCTGTTGAAAAAGGAGCTAAAAAATTATTTAATGGACAAGTTTCGGTCATTAACAAGACACAAGCAGAAATTATAGAGTGGATTGAAAAAAATAAAAATAACTTTTCTAGTTTAAGAAATTCCCTAAAAAATCAGACAGCTGAGCAAATAGCTAGCAGTAGCTATGGAGCGGAAATAACAGACGAAAAAACCGGTAAAACTGTGCTGCTTTTAAATCAAGATTTAAACACCAGAGACTTTAAAACCACTACAGCAAGGCATGAATTTTTGCATAAGCTTTTGCAGAAAACAATTCAGAACAATCCAAACATTCAAGTAAATTTAGGATTAAACTTATTACAAGAATTAAAAAAGCAGACAGATGGAGGTAAGCTATTGTCTGAAACTTTTAAAAAGCGTATAGGCACGTATATAAGCGATCAAGCTTTGCAGAGAGATGAATATGGGAGACCTATTTATAGCACAAAATCTGCGGATGCTTTGCTTAATATTAAAACGGTAGATGACCTTATAAATTATATGAATGAGAATTTAATGGATCCTAAAGGTGAAATTGATTATCGACAATTTGAAGAGATTATAACTCTTACTTCGGAAGCATTAAAAACCAAAGATATCGTTTTAACAGAAACTATGCTTTCTAATTTTAAAGATTCTATTGTTAGGTTCTTTAAAGATGTTTTTAATATAGAAATTAAATTTGATACAGGAAAAGATGTATTAAATTTTATAAAAGATTACAATAAAGTAATTGACGAAGGAGGTGATTTTGGATCAAGATTTGACAAATTAGCAAATAAAGGAGCCGGTGGAAAGTTAGTAGAAAAAGACCTTAACATACCTACTAAAGCTACAGGAAGCAAGGAGATTAGTCAATCTAAAATAACCCCTAAGCAACAAGCAGCCAACGATAAAGTAGATGCCTTAGTGGGCCCTAAAGACGCTAAAGGAAACTATATTTCAACTAAAGCCGAATATGACAAAAAAGGCATAGGAGAAGTGTAT
>Ga0224513_10000049_pt1 | contig 35818 bp, 42 predicted proteins | sample SF_May12_sed_USG_5_FD_169109 | JGI IMG/M metagenome (GOLD analysis project Ga0224513, IMG submission 169109) | Sediment microbial communities from San Francisco Bay, California, United States - SF_May12_sed_USGS_21 | ecosystem: Environmental > Aquatic > Marine > Sediment | place: USA... | reverse complement strand
AACGTAAATCCAATTGGGATTGTCAAAATCTGTATGCAAAACATATGGAGCAGTTATTGAGAAATTATACTTTTTGCAAGAAAGATTTCCCTTGTTGATACCTTAAAGAATTCTTTGAACCATCCAGGTGTACAATAATTGTTTTAATTTTTTCTATGCATGATTTCTATAATTAATTTGTGAATCCAGTAGGTCATTTTTGTCTGTAAACAAATCATCTAAATCAAAAATGTTGATATTGGTCATAATATGTTGTTCTCAGATTTCAGATTTGGTTATATTGTTGTTGGAAATTTGCTTTAACTTTCTTGATGCAAACATCATACCAAGCATTCCCATTATTGCTCCAGGAATAATGGTTATCATCCAGATTTCAATCACAGTACTTGATGCAGTAGACAAGATATCATATGGAAAAACATCATTAAACAAGTAAAGATCCAAAAAAGTCATTGATAGCATGGGAAAACAGAACATGAAAAACATGGATCCTAAGATGGCCCCTGATATTTTTTCACCATGTTTTTGAATCAGTTTAGATTTTATCTTTTTACTCAACACATAGTCTGCAATTATTGCACTAATCATAGGTGCTGCAAACCACGGTAGATAAATCAAAAGATTTTCTGATGTGATTATATTTGATGTCACATTCATTACAACAAATACAAGTGCAGATGAACTGGCTGCACCAAAAATATTGAATGATTTTGATGCTGACCAAAACACAATCGAAAATGTGAACGGTATTGCCACAAAACTCAGCACTATTGCAACATATGGATTAGGATTAAAGTTGTGGGTATCTCCATCTGAAATTGGCAACACAAAGAAAAATATGAGCCACATGACACTAAACCAGAAAACACCAAAAGATATTGGCAGAATCAATTTTACAAAACTGTTTTTTTCAACAAGATGATGATGTATTCTTGCAAACCCAATTATAGAACCTATTGAAACAATCATTATTCCTAAAGCAAGTGTCAGATGTGTAGGACTAAGCAAGCCATCTATTCCAAATGATTCATGCCAGTAAAAGTCTCCTGGACCTGCAATTATCTGCAAAAGTGCACCCGCAATGATAATCTTCAAGCCAAAAGCAAATGGTTTTTTCCTTGCCTGTTTTTTTGTCATTAATATGACCAAACTCAGTATTGCACTGACTAGACTGATTCCTACTCCCAAATACAAAACTCCATGTGAGGGGGTAAAAAATGTCTCAGGTGTTCTAAGTAAATGAGATGTAATGTCCCAGCTTGCACCCCACATTGATAATGCAACACCAATAAGTGCAATAGAAAATGATACTAATGGAAATCTTATTGCTGAAATCTCAATTCTCTCTGATGTTTTCAATTCTTTGGTTGTGTGTTTGGAAGATAAAATTGTGTCGTAGTTTCTATTCTTAATTCATCAGGTGATTTGTATTAATCCATGATAGATTAAACATAATTTGAAATTAAATTTAATGTATGGTCATGTGTTCTGAATAGGAATTTTAAATTTTAGGTTCATTTTTTTAAAATATTCTGCAAGCCTGCTATCTCCACTACAGGTCAATCTTAACCTTTCATTACCGCTCATTACCAATAGTATATATAGCAATAGTATGAACGTACGATATGAGCACACAAACTCAAAATAGCGATGCATACACATTGTATAAGCAAAATGTTCAAAAATACTTTGAAAATATTACAAAACAAACACCACAGTATTTTCAGTCTATCACACATTTGCAAGATGAATGTATGAAAACATGCGAAAAAGCAATTAATGCTACAGTATCTATGCAACAAGAATTTGCAAAAAAATCTGGAATGAAAACCGATATTCCTGATTCTGCAAAAACTGCAATCGTAGATACCAACAAGCAAATTGTCCAAGCAAGTACAATAAACAATCAATTGCTAAAAACAACAATTGATGCAACCGTACAAAATATCAAAACATTTAACGATAACGTAAATGCATTTGCTGACTTAAACAAGAACATCATCCAATCCTGGATGACCCCATTCACACAAAAAAACTAGTGTGATTGTTTTTCCTTTTTTTATATTATTTAGAACATCGTAAAGATAATTATTTTAAAAAGAAATTTAGAATTTTTCTTATTCCAGTTTGATTTGAATTTCTTTTGTATTGTATTGTTGGCGTTGGTTTTTCTACAAATATTCCCTGTGGTCTGTACAATAGTATTGCAAGTAGAATGACTCCTAATAGCAAAAAATCAAGCCAAATCACATCAAATGGGACAAACCCTTCAAATGAATCTTTGAAAAATATGATGAACTTTCGTAGTGTTACAAAAATCAAAGTTCCGATCAATACTCCTTTGTTGTTTGCTAATCCGCCGATCAATATCATGAGAAATGGCCAAAATGTCCAACTTGCTCTATCATACGCAAATGCAATGGTTCCGCCAACATAAAATGCATACAAAGCGCCACCAATTGCTGCAAGTGCAGCTGAGACCATGATTATTTTAATTCTGACATGTGATGAATTTTTTCCAAGAGCTTCTGCTGCCATTTCATTATCTCGAACTGCTCGAAGCATTCTTCCTAGAGGTGAGCGAATCATCTTTTCACTGTACACATAAACTACAACTGCAATTGACACTAAACCAATTGTGGCTACTGGAAAGCGAAATTCATCAGGTAAAAATGATAATGGATCTGGTACCTGCACTCCCAAAGTCCCGCCCACTAACGGTGTGTAATTATTTCCAATAATTCTGATACTTTCACCAAATGCCAATAGCGTGATTGCCAGATAGTCTCCTCGGAGCCTTATTACTGGGTATGATGTGAGTAATCCCACTCCTCCTCCAATCCCTGCAGCTATTCCTAATGTTAAAAAGAAAACCACAAAACCAATTCCAACATTATCTACTAGCCATAAATTAATTTGAGACACTATGAGTAGATTATCTGAAATATAATCACCTTCAATCCCTGCGATGTTGGCAAATATTCTGCCTGGAATAGATGCTGCAACAAACGCACCTGCACCTACTGCTAACACTTTTCCAAAGTTTGGAATTCCAGTATATCCAAATTCCATATTCAAGCTAAGATTAACAATGACATAGATTGCAAATATTGCAAGCAAATCCACAACAAATACTGTTTCAGATTCTAGAACCATTTCTCCTCAACCTTGACCAATTTATTCCTGCCAAACCTTTTGGCGCCAAAAATAATGTTGCTACAATGAATATCAGTGGAATTAAAGGACGATATGCGATTAACCAAGATCCAAGTTCTCCAGCTAAAAATCTAGTTCCTAAAACTTCAGTTAATCCCACTAAAATCCCACCAGCAATTGCACCATAGATACTAAGAAAGCCACCTGCAATGCTTGCTGCAAACACGCTAGGTATTAACTGCGGACCTAGATTTGGATCTCCTTGAAACCACATGGACATCAGAGCCCCTGCAATTCCTGCAAAACCTCCTCCCAATAACCATGACACTCCATAAATTAATTTGACATTAATTCCGACAATTCCAGCTAAATCTGAATTCTCTGTAGCAGCTCTCATTGCAATTCCAAATTTTGTTTTTCGTAATACAATATGTAATGTAATGGCTAAAATTGCAATAGTAATTGGGGCTATTATCACAATTAACGGTAATCCCATAAACTCTGCATCATAACTACGTAGAGAAAATTCTCTGGATGCTATTTGATATGTTTTAACGATATAATCAGCAGTAATGTTGAGTAGTGCGATCATTATCAAATCAAATGCCAAAGTTGCAATCATTTGAATTGCTTGTGTTGCACCTTTACGAATCAGTGGTTTTAGAATGAATGTATATAGCAACACTGCTACAATTCCAGAAATTACAAACGCTATCGGAACTGCCACATATGGTGACATTCCCCAAACATGTGTTACGATTAATGCAACATACACCCCAATAGTTGCAAATGACGCATGTGCAAAATTGGGAACTCTAGTTGTGATGTATGTTAGTGTAAGGCCAATGCTGAGTAGTGCTAAAAGGCTTGCAAAGATTATTGCGTCAGAGAAAATTGGATCATATGCCAAGCCATCAATGTATCATCGAAAACCCTTAATTTCTTTATGCCTTTGATGTTTTGATGGGGATTTTATTAATTTCTGATATTACAAAACATTTTGGTGGTTATACCGTTCTTGATGGAATTAATATGAATTTGGACGAAGGACGACTATACCAGCTAATCGGTCCTAACGGTAGTGGGAAAACTACTCTGATAAATATAATTTCTGGAATGCTAAAACCAGATGATGGGAAAATCATCTTTGATGGAAATGACATTACACGCAAAGGACTCTATGATACTTTTAAGACTGGCCTAGTTCGAACCTGGCAGATTCCACAACCGTTTAACCATCTTACAACTTTGGAAAACTTTGTGGTGTCAAGTGGAAATAATGCCGGAGAATCATTTCTTCTGGCTCCATTAAAATCAAAATGGGGAGACGATGAGAAAAAAATTACAGATAATGCGCTGGAGATTATGGAGATGGTTAATTTGACAAAGCAAAAAAACACTCCCAGTCAGAATCTTAGTGGAGGTCAGCAAAAGCTATTGGAATTGGGTCGTGCTATGATGTCTGGTGCAAAAATGATATTGATGGATGAGCCTATTGCGGGCGTTAATCCAACTTTAGCTCATGAAATATTTGATAAGATTTCAAAAATTTGTAAAAAACAAAAAATCACATTTCTAATTGTAGAACATAGGTTGGATATCGCACTACGATATGCAGATTACATATTTGCAATGAACAGAGGAAAAATTATTGCACAAGGAAATCCTGATGATGTAATCAAACATCCGGAAGTTGTAGAGTCATACCTGGGAGAATAAATGTCGCAAAATCAAATTAATTCAATAATTCATGTGGATAACCTGAATTCTGGATATGTAAATAGTCATGTTCTTTTTGGAGTGAATTTTGAGGCAAAAGATAAAATGATAACAGTAATTGTTGGCCCAAATGGAAGTGGGAAAAGTACACTACTCAAAAGCATTTTTGGTTTATGTGATGTGTATTCTGGAGAGATCAGTTATGGTGACAAAATAATTACAGGACTTGCACCACATGAAGTGGCAAGAAAAAAAATTGCATATTTGCCTCAAGTAAATAATGTATTTGCAAATCTTACCATTAAAGAGAATCTTACCATGGCAAGTTACACACTTGATTCAAAAACCCAATCTGATAAATTACCTGAAATCTTTGAGACATTTCCCGTCTTAAAAAAATATGAAAAATCCAAGGCAGATACTCTTAGTGGGGGTGAACGTCAGATGCTTGCAATGGCTATGGCATTAATTCGACAACCACAAGTCATGCTGTTTGATGAGCCCACAGCTAGCCTTTCTCCTAAATTGGCTGACGAGGTGTTATCAAAAATTAAACAAATACGTGATGATTATGAAATTACAGTTATTCTAGTTGAACAAAATGTCAAACGAGCCCTAAAGATGAGTGATTATGTCTATCTTTTGGCAAATGGTAAAGGTGTATTCGAAGGAAAATCAGAAGAATTGTTATCTCATCCAGATCTTGGAAAACTATACTTGGGAATCAATTAAACTCTATAGAGTCGTCACTCTGAGTGTATTGCCCTAGTAATTCCCATTCGCCGTTTCTAATTCCCCATACTTCATAATTTGCTTGAGCCAAATCTCCGGCCGCATTTAGCTTTGTGGATCCTATTGCGCCACTGTAGTTTTCAGCAATTCCTGGAATTGCATCTTTAATCACACCGACATCACTACTTTGGGTTTCAAGCATCGCTAGTCCTATGATCCATACTGCATCATATGAAGAATGAACAAACGTGTTGGGTGTTTTCCCAAGTGTTTCAGTCAAGTGTTCTTGCACTAGCTCATATGTCGGATTTTTAGATGCTGCAACTTGAACTGTAGTGAACTGTACATTAGTTGAAAATTCTAATCCTATAGGATCATCGATTAATTTATGTTCTTTTGTATTGGCACCTGGACCAAACCATCTTACTTTGTCTAATATTTCATGTTCGGATGCTGATTGTGTAAATTGTAAAATCTCTGCAAATCCCAAAAACAAAACGCCGACTTTATCTGTTCCATGCTCATCAACATATTGTTGTACTTTCTTAGCTAGCAGAGAAGTTGACGCTGAAAATTCTGGCGACTCTGGATTATAGCGAATTCCTTCGTCTGTTTGACCGCCTCTTTCTATAAATGAATTAACAGCAGCTTCTTTGAGTCCATCCCCCCATGTGTCTCCCCTCCAAACAGGAATCAATACTTGCATTTTTTCATGTTGGATTAATTTTCCTAATGCTGTTCCTTGATTCGAGTCATCTGGTACTAGACGAAATACACTGTCATTTGGAATTGCCAATGCTGGTGCAGAAGAGCAACAGCTGACCAATAACATGTTATTTGAATCTGAGTATCCTTTGATATTTCTAATATTGGAACTAGTCTCAGGACCTACTATAATGCCCACACCTTTAGCATTTAATGCTGATAATTTTTCTAGTGCAATAACTGGACTAGTTGCAGAATCTTCTGATATCATTTTGAGATGCCATGGAGCTCCTATCTCTTCAAGGTGTTTATTAAATTCAATTACTCCGAATTTTGAGCCCTCCCAGTTCTCTTCACCATGTGTGGCCAAATCCCCTGTTAATGGGAGGATTAATCCAATGGTAACCTCACCTGATAGTTCTGTAGTTTCGTCAACTGATGATTCTGCAATGTCTGCATCCATATTTTCTGAATCTGTTCCCAATACTCCATAAGCAATACCGATAATGACTAAAATTACTATAATACCAATTCCTATTTTTTTACTAGAACTCATCTAGTCTGTCTAAAAACATGTGACTGTTAAATCTTCCAATCATACAAATTAATTCATGAAATTTGATGATTGCTCATCAAACTTCACGATGTGTTAGGTGTTTTGTTTTTCAAAATTTGTATTTAACCCCGATGGACGATTTCTCAGTACTAGTCAGAAGTGTAATTTTAGATATTTTTTACTATTGGCAAAATTACAAATACTAATTATTTAAAAATAATTTTCTAACCTCAAAATTTTTGAAGACATTATTTTTACCATGTATGATACTAATGTGATTTTTAACAGTAAAAGGTATCTGGAATAAGCACTTTACGATTAAACAATTAATTCATCAAGTTTTTTCGATAATTCAAAAACGACAAAGACTTTGGGATTGTTTTTCCTATTACTGTAAGTAATGTGGGACTTTTAGTGCCTTAGGATTCATTGGATGAATAGGATTTCATCTAGTTATTTATTCAGGTGTATTTTATGATGACTTGATGGGATTACTATATACTAAATTTTACATGGATTTTGATGATGTAGAATGGATGCAGATATCCAATAATCCGATCATTTTTCAGACTGTGAAAAAAGATGTGAGTTTAGAAATAGAGGATACCTCTCACAAATCTTTTAAACTAAATTTTAAAAAAGGTGGGAAACTCAATATGTTCAGGGTCACTGGAAAGTTTCGTCTTACCTGGGATGATGATGATGTTTCTAACTCTACAACCTAATAAAGGGAGATTAATGAAATATTCTCATGTCATTAGAAAAGGAAATCAAAGATGTTTTGAATGATTTTGAACATACTTCGTCCGGAAAAATTCTTGAAATTCTAAATCAAATAAAACCACAATTTAAAAATAAACTGATTAGTGAATATCTTCAAGGAAAAATCCAAAAAATTCTAGATTCTACTGATGATGTAGAAAAAAAGAAGCAATGTAAGGCATTAATTCCATATCTTGATTGGTATTTGCAAGGTTTATGATCATAGTGAATAAGCCTTAAATTATTTTAATCCCTACTTTTCTAATTGTTGGGGTTTATTTTTTTGGATCCTTATGCATGTGCATTGTGCTCTATCACTCCAATTTATCATCATGATGTGACTTGATATGTGAATAATTTGATGAAGGATAGCAATGTAAAATCAATCATCTTATGATAACAATCAGAATTATAATTTATTTAGGTTCAAAATTGTTCATCAGATATTAGTTCAATCGCTGCTGATGACTCACTAAGTCTGTGATTGCCTAAAGCCACAGTGATATTTTCTTAACATTGCTGTTCATGTTATTTTATTTTAATGCTTATGGATATTTTATTCAAATTGATTTATTTTCTTTAATGCAATTTTAATGGTTTCTAGATCTTTTCTTGCTTGTACCATATCTCCAATTAATTTTACAAAATATTCATGCCCTGTATCTTCTGCTTTATGAATATCTGATTCATAACATGTTAGTGCTTTTTCTAAAAACTGAATATCCTCCTGCAGATTATTTATTGATTCTGTGTTATTCAGACTATCTTGAATCTTTTTAATCGTTTCATCTATTATTGGAATTGTCTTCATTGCTTGTTGATTTAAAACAGGAGCAAACATTGCGGCAGCTTCTTTTAATTCCGGACTATTGCTGATAGTCTTTAGTCTATTTTTATAATGATTTAATGATTTTAGAACTATTTCATATCCTCCCTCATCTTTAAAATAAATCCTGCCTAACCACATCTTTTCAGCCATCTCTGATTGTAATTTTTGTATATTATTATAAATTAATTGTTGATGTTATCTATGATACGATTTTTATTTTAATATGTTTAAAAACAATATGACAAGTATTGTTATTGAAAAACAATTTTGTCATGGCAAAACTTGTAGCAAATTGTTCAAATCATAATTGTAATTCACTGGATTGTGGAATGATTCCAAAATCGATCAAAATTTTAGTGCATGATAAAGTTTTATTTTGTAAGAATTGCAAGTTTGTTATTGCTATAAATAAATATGAACAAATATTGTTCTGACCTTAAACATCGTAAGTTTCTGCCATTGGCAACTCGTTTCTATTAATTAGATATAATAAAATCCCTGCCAAGGTAACACCCATTCCACTAAGACCGATAAAGGTGCCTGTATTTTTGATTGATCTCAATAATGGATCTATTTGACCCAATTCTATTGAATAAAACATGATTAGTCCGGAAATAAACATGATGAATCCTGTCACTATTATCATGATTCCCATTTTCATGTTTGAAGTAATTTTTTATAATTAATAAATCACGATAGTTAAATCGATAAGATATTTTTGAAAAAATTCAATCTGTTTTGATAAATTCTTCTTTTGAATAATTTCATAGCTTATATTTGCCAAATTATTTTTTAAACTCAGGCATGGCAGCAAAAAAAGTTGATTTACTTGATATAGTTCAGAAAATTCTCAAATTAGATTCTAAAATGAGATTTGCGGCTATAATTGAACCAAAAGGCAAAATTCGAGAAGCGATAATGAAAGTGGGAAAAACCAATCTCAAAACTCAAAAAGAAGAAGAGCATTTCTGTAAACAGGTAGCGCAAAGAAAATCCATGCGAAAAGAATTTGACAAGTCTCTTGGCAAGGTAAGATACGTTCACGTCGAACGAGAAAAAGTTTCTCAGATGGTAATTTACACAAAAAGAAATATTGTTTACTTTACAATGGAGCCTGAAATGCCAATAAATACAAAAATCAGATTGATAACAAAAATAAAGAGAATTACTGCTGACCTCTAAGACTACTTGTATGATTTAATTTTCCATACTATGACATTTCACAAATATCTTGGTGATTCTAAGATGTTTGAATATGACAGACATTATCGTGAGTGTCAACACGAAAACAAACCGTTTATCAAAGCAAAGACTAATCCTATTCATGGAAATTATTTTATTCAGATTGATTTGATGACTTGTGATTATGAATTATCAAAACATGAACAAGAACAAATCAAAAAATTAATTCAAGTTGAAATAGAGCATGTAGAGTCAAACTCCGAATATGATTTCGGGGGATTTAGCATTACTTCGGAGCTTGCCTGGTTTGATGGTGTCTCTTCTGAACATGTGGATAATTTCTGCAACCGTCTTTATGATTTAATCCATACATATCACAATTAAAATCGTATCAGATTTTTTAAAATCTTGTCTATTGCTTGAATTTCTCTCTCTCTTTCTTTTATCGTAGATTGATTCCATTCTTTTGCAAATTCTGATTGCCTATCTAGTTTTTCTAATTCTTCTACATATTTTATCAAATGAATTTTGTAATCATGAAGTAAATCTAGGTATCTGTTGTGATTTTTCTCAGTTGGTGTTGTCATCCCATTCCTCTTCTTTAATGTCTGGAAACATTTTTCTTATTCTTTCCCTATCTTTTTCCATAGCATCTATTCTATTGTCTAAATGACTTTTGATGGTAGGTTCTTCCTCTTGATTTTTTTCATTTTGAATGTCTGAGATTACTCTAGTGAGCGATTTGTAATATAGAATATGATTTTTTTTTGATTCTTCTGATGTATCTTCATCTTTAACATCCATTATGTTACATGATTTACTTGAAAATAAGTACTTGATCATCTGGTGTCTGTTTCACCTCGATATGCTTAATTTAATTAGATGTGGATCTACAATGTCTCTTTTTTTTAAATATTTTTTGTGCATCGTACTTCTTTTCAAAATCAATGTTCATCATTTGAAATAAATAGGAAACATGCCTTGTAATTTTTATGGATTCGGAGAGAATTATGGTTTGTTTGGATGGCTCAAAGCACTCCTTGCGTGGGTTAGATGCTGCAATCCTGTCTGCAAAACAGTCTGATGCTATAATCATCGGTGTTCACAGTGATACGAGCTTTAGCGCATTTTCTGCTGTTCGTGCCCCCATACTCCCGGAGAAAAAATGGACAAACGAAGTGCAAGGAATAATGCATGTTGCTCAGAAAAAAGCAGAGAAAAGCAAAATCAAATTTGAAGGAATTGTCATTGGGGGACACAGTTCAGGTACTGATTTGACCACATTTGCCAACAATCCCAAAAATCAGATTGATCAAATAATCCTAGGATCAAGAGGAATGGGATTTCCAAAAGAGTTATTCTTTGGAAGTACATCAAACTTTGTCCTACACAAGGCAAAGGCTCCCGTAACCATAGTGAAATAATTAGCATTTAGCCAAATTTATTCATCCTATCCATTTGTGTAGTTTATTCAAGAACCAAACTTCAATCCTGTATCTTTTACAACTTGATGGTGTTTTTCCAGTCTCAACAGGAGTGTTAAGCTACTCCATCAATTTTCCTTCTTTGGTTGAGATTAAAGTTGATGCAATATTTACACAACCAATACATCCAGTTGTTCAATTGAGAAAACCTTACTTCTAGGCATAAAAAGAGATTACCTTAGTTTTTTTATCTCTAAGCGAATTTCCTTTAATTCTTTTTCTAACCGTTCTTTTTCAGTTTGAGAAACTGAGTTATTACATAATTTCTGCAGAATCAAGAATTCTTTATTTTTTAATGAGGAAAAATAATTGGACTCGTTCATGAATTAAGATTACAGTGTGAATAGTTAAACTAATTTGAAGATTCCATGTTTGAAAATATCTCAACTAGACTAAATTCATCCTAAAATATCCACTAATTCAGATACAAACTGGAAACGAACTTGTTTGCAGCCTTTTTGTAATTTATCTCCTATGGGAATATGATTTTCATAAAATTACAACAGTTGTTTTTTTAAAATAACTTAAGAAATTATCTGTTGAACTAATTTTTGAAAATTTTTGATTCTTTTAATATTAATGCCTGTCTTTTTAGATAACTCGAATTCAGTATAGTCCAAGAGGCTTTTGGCCAAAATGATCTCATGATATAGAAAAATTCCAATCTCCTTTGAATTTAGATTCAAAATTGTGATGGGATAAAGATGATTTTTCTCAATCATATTTTCCAGACTGTTATTTGTAGGATATCTCCATGAAATGATCTTCTGACCTAGACATTTTGCATATTTTTTTGCATGATTAGAAACTTTGGTGTTGCAAACGAGACATTCTGTATCAAAGTAAGACTTTGTATCTAAAAATCGTGCATGCGTATACAGGGATTCTTTCAAACCCGTATATACGCCATGTTTAGAATGATACTTGCATTCAACTAACATTCTTTGGTTTTCAGTAAATACCATGAGATCAATTTCATGAACAATACATTCTCCTCTAACTTTGCCTCTGATCTTTTTGATTTTAAATCCAGAATGCTTTAGAATCTCACCAACATAGTTTTCAAATACATATCCTGCAGTTCCCAATTTCATAATTGCATCTTTGAGTTGATATCTTTGTTTGAGTGCTGCGCCCTCTTTCTCTTCACTCAATGCAGCCAAGACCATTTTGTAAATGTCTCGTGTATCTACACCCCGATAAATATGGCCCTTGATTTTTTTGAGGATTCTTTTAGTAGTATCTCTACTGGCCCCAGCCTTCATGCAAGTTCTTGTGATGTTATTTGGATTAAAGAAAGATTTACTTCCATCTGCCTTTATTATGATAATTTTTCGGGCTATGATTTTTTTGTTTTCTTGAAGAAATTAATCTTTTGCTTTGATTTTTCTTAAACTTTTAAATTTATTTTTGATGATCTGTATTTTTTAATTTATTTATAGACGATATAAAAGAATGAGATATCTTATTTGCTCCTATCAAACAAATTATCGTAATGATTGATAAAGATAATTCGAAGAAATTACGTCTAAAACAAGTAGTAAAAATTAAGAAATCATCAAAATCAGTTGTTGATAATTAACTCGAATTCTATTTTATCATCATTGAATCTACTTTGAATTCCTTTGATCTTGTTTTTGTACAGGGACAATCTTTTTCCTTCATTAGTAATTATGCCTGATGTTGCAACTAACTTGTTATCGTGAAGGCTCTGAATTCTTCAATATGTCATACTCATAGGAATCTTAGTTTCGGCCGTGATTTCAATTACGGATTTTGGCATATTCATAATGGATTCTAGTATGACTCTGCAGTATTTGTCGGATAAAATTTGAAGCAGTCTATCTTTTCTTTTCACATCTTCAACTTTAATGATTTGGCATTGTTGTTGATGTAATGTTTGCATGAGTAAAGTTGTTTGTAATTGGATATGATGACTGAGTTTGAACTGTCTTACAAGGTGTTGTGTGTATTATTTACAAATTTAGAAAAATAATAATAAAATTAGTCTAATTTGGAACCTTGATTGCGTCCCAATTTGCGTCCTACAAATGCAAAAATCCATCCAATTGCCACAAGTACACTTCCAAACAATACCAGCCATTGATAATATTTTGTGTATTCTTCTTCGAATCTAGGGTCTTCTAGAAACTGTTCTTGTGGAATATCCGTTAGATATAGAGCCCACAATGAAAATACAACAAACAATGCACCTAATGCAAAAAATGCAATCATTATCCATTTTGGAGCTCCACTAATCATATCCGTGGTTATAATCTACCTAATATAGAACAAGCAGATCCCATTATTTTTTGAGAATCATCTTTGGAAATCATATTTGCTGATTATATTGCAACTCATTGATGCAAAATTAATGGTCAATCAGCATATTTGGATTACAATTATAATTGGCAGATGCTGTGACATTAATTAGGTGGTGTAAATGTCTTCAGAAAATAAAACAGATCAACAAAAATGCCAATCTATCTTAGAATTGCCTGAAATAAGATTTGTAGGATTTTTAGATTATATGGGAAATCTGATTGTTGGAGACTTTAAACCGGGATTATCTCCACTAAAAGATGAATATGAAAGAAAAAAAATGTTTGTTGAGGCAGTTCTGAGAATTAGAACTAGGCAAGACTTTGATGACAATCTAGGCCCAGTTGAATATGCAGCTGCTAGAAGGAAAAATGTTGTAACTATAACTATTCCTTTTGAAGATAAGGTTCTCTTTGTATCTGCAGAATATAATGTTGATATTGATAAAATTTCGAGAAAAATTTTAGATTTATTATAATACAAAAATAGTTTTTGTAAAACAAAATCAAATAATCGAAATTGAGAATGTCTGAACTAATTATATTTCATGATGGGGGATTGGAAACAGTTTGCAAAAACAATTGTTGTTATTTACATTAATTTTATCCGTGGTGATCATATTGCCTGTATCTGTCGTGCACGCTGAACATATTTTTGAGGACAATGAAGCCTTTGCGGAATACCTTGACATCTCGTAGATATCTGCTGAAAAGTTTGTCATGACAGTGGATGATGGTTCTTATAACATGTATTATGGATATTCTGGAAGCATAGATTCAATGGGATCTGACAAACCGCATCCGATACTTTCATCCATGTCAATCAATAAAGAAAGAAAGTCATTGGAGATCACATTCAGTGAAGTTAGGGAAAACAGCGTATTTTGGGTGAGAATGCCTGATGATGTGATTTCCGCAGAAAAAGGCAAGTTCAAGGTATTTGTAGACGGCAAAGATACATTGTATGACCTAACGATACGCCCAGATAACGTTGCATTAGGAATGATTGTCCCAAAGGACGGACAGCATGTGGAGATCATTGGAACTAAGGTCATCCCAGAATTTGGAACCTTTGCAATTTTGATTTTTGGAGTTTCAATACTTGGAACAATCTATTTTGTACGGAAATCATCTTTTAGAAACCCTTTTTGAAAATTAAGTTTCTTATGCCAAATATTACTGAAACAGATACGTCTTTCTTTGTATCACATTATGCTGAGAATCTTTGAAATTCAAACTATTATTTTCATATCTTGTTGATTATTTTCCAATCTAACTTGTCTTCGTTGACTTCAGGTTTAGTATTCCTAGTTGATGCATCTTCCAATTGCGAATCATCCCCATGTCTCTTTTCCTTCTTGAAGAATGGTATCTTGCTATATCTAAATTAGTATCAAATCTTGCCCTATTTGTTACTCTGTATACTAATTCCTACAACATTTGTTTTCGTCTAGTTTCATTTTCAAATGAAATCATTCTACTGGGATCACATGCAATTAATTCATCCAAACTATCAATTAGACCACAAAACCTAATTTTAGATTCAGAGAAAATATCTTTTATTTTCTTTCTAATTGCTTCAATTGATAATTACATTACTGATATATTTAATTGAATTACTTTTTTATAATGTTTAATGAAGTGCTGATATAGTTGCCGTAATAGTGTTGTTTGGTGAATGAATATGAAAGATGATTTAGATTTACTAAAAAAACAGTTAGAGGTGAATGATAAAAGACTCAAAAAACTTGAAGAACATAAAAAATCAATAGAGTCAGAGTTGAAAAATCCCAAATCTGAAAAAGATTATGAGAGGCTTTTTGAAACTATGAAACGATTAGAACATAATTTACAAATTGAGTATAAACGGCGTGATGGAATAATTAAAGCAATGAATTCTAAGGCCAAATTCTGAATTTTTTAGTTTAACCTAGAAAATTATAAGGTTAATACCTTCATTAACACAAAAAATTTATGAGTTTTCAAGCAAACGTATTTTCAAGAAAAGAATTAGTGATAATTATAGGAATTTCTGTTGTAGTTTCAACAATCTTGCTCATTTCTTACATGATTGGAAGGTAACTATGAACTCTTTTTTGCACTAAACTTAGCATACCGAAACTATCCGTCCTTTTATCCCATTTCTTATTTCCATCTTAAAGCAAGGGTCTGAAATCTTGTTACCAACGTAGATATTTTCAATATGTCCAAGTTTACACCGATATTGAAATGCAAATCCAATTGCTTTTAATTAATATTAGATCTTGTCACATGCAATTTTTGGAATGGTGTAGGAATATCAAGTGATCCCTTCCAATCTCTCATGACATCATATTTTTCAATCATTTTTCCATTTTCATAATCTTAGATGGGATAATGAAATATGATGTGAATGAATGGAAATGATAATCTGGAATTAAGAGAACCAATTTTGAATATGGCAGAGTGAGAAAGAAAAAAATTGGGAATTAACAAATCTACATTATGACATATCAGAAAGAACTTGTCTGATGTAAAAATTCCAAAAATTTATGGGGAAATTCAATAGGATTCAAAAATTGGATTGATGAATTTCCTTAAGAACCTCACAGTAAATTAATTTTGTAAATTCATCTTCAAGTTGGAATTATTCTTTCATACATAACTGATTGTTTTTGATTTTAAATTAGTACAAAGTTCTATACTGGAATAACTCCAGCTTTAACTAGAAACTCTATTCCTTGAATAAACGCATCATCATCAATTGCGCCATCTGCCCACCACTTTGCATTGTTTTTAATCCACTCCGGAATTTCTTTAGACTCATTCCCACTTTGTGATGTTGATTCGACTGATATGGTTCCCTCTTTAATCAAAAATCCGATTCCTTGAATAAACGCATCATCATCAATTGCGCCATCTGCCCACCACTTTGCATTGTTTTTAATCCACTCCGGAATTGGCGTGCCGGTTTCATTGATAGTTTCTATGAGTAGCAGATTGTCTTCAACTGGTACTTCAATTATGACATATCCGCTTAATTCGCCATCTACTTGCTCTTCTGGTCCTAAACCGTGCACAAATATTGCGTATCTTACCAACCCTGATTGCTCAACTGGCAGCAAATGCTCTACTTGGCCAAACGCGTTGAATAATTTCTCTTTGCCAATAGATTCTGCATACGAGTACAACTTGTTATCATTCTCATCTACTATCCAAATATCATAATTGACTTGATCAAGTATTTCTATGTCGTTGTATTTGCTGTAAAAATTAATCTTCCAATCCATTTCGCATCCATTCACCGGCGACTCTGGAGCATAGTTGTATTGAATCATCATAGAGTATGTGTTTGTAGATATTCTACCACTGGTGTAATCGAAAAATTCCTTGTTACATTGTAATAATTCTGATTTTTGAATTGTCTCTGCAATGTTTTCAAATGGATCATCTGTGATACCTTCTTTGTATTGCGTTAGATTAAACTCAAACATTACCGGTACGCTGTCAGAATTAATTCCTGCAAAAGTTAATGCCTTTACTGGGAATGGAAAATTATCTACTATCCATATTTCATTATTATTGTCATTGTACCATCCAAGAACTATGGAATCAGTTGTCCTATCAGGGATGTTGATTGATTCTACTCTACTTGGAATTAGATATGACTCTAATCCTCCGCCAACTGGACCTAATGCTCCCCATGATGCACTCTTGAACTCTTGCGGTCCGTGAATTCTGTCTTTTTCATTTGATGTGGCATAAGATGAGAGCCATGCAATTGACGACTTGAATGCAACTGCATAGTCTGATAAATCATCATCAAAGAGAATTGGAGTTGGAACTGTTTTCCCCAATCCCCATGAACCTTTGATGGTTTTATCCCCATCAATTACTAGAATTTGTGCATCCCACAATGTCTCACTGACATTTTGTGTATCGCCTTTAATCCATACTTTCAACTCTATTGGTGAGCATGCATTAAGATCAATCTCACACAATGTATACTCAAAATAGTCTCCATCTTTGAGGCCCTCGCCCAAATACCAAGTACCATCTACATCAACACCTCCTGAACTTTGAGCGTATACTGTGCCTGCAAATCCTAGAGTTATGATTAGTGTGAATAGTATTATGATACTTTTCATGATTTGTTTTTTGGAATCGATGGATATTAAACGTAGATTGAATTTTCCCATTTGATATTGAAATAGTGTATGATGCTGAAAAATTAGATAATAATTTAACTACCGTAAAAATCAAAAAGTTATGGAAAAATCTTCAATTCAAACACTGTATGAAAATAAAGACACAAAATGTCAAAATCCTGAATGTGGTCACGTAATGGATTCGCATCTGAATTTTAAAAAAATCGGTGAAGCCAGAATTCCTTTATTGTATTGTTCTGAATGTAGAGCGCAAGGAAAAGAATGTAAATTAACAAAATTCTAAAATCATGATGGGCGATGCTTATAGTGATGATTTCTAAGCAAATTAGCTCAATTCTATAATGTAATTATAAAACACAAAGTCAACAAACACATTTTGTTTTGTATGTTGACTATTTTTCAGGCTTAGCAAAGTTGTTGCAGCTAAGACAAGAAAATAAGGGCCATGTAAACACAGTAGATGTAAGATCCGTAAACTACTGATAACTTCTACGCGTTGCTTTTATACAAAATTCTCAAAGTCCAAGATAGAAAGTAGACAGGTTGGAGGTTTCTTTCCCGACTGTTACCTCACAGCCGTCTATTTTTAAAAGATCAGTCACAATTCAAAGAAATTCACGATAAAGTTATCTAGTGAAATTAATTCATGACAGATTCTTCAGAATCACTTAAATTTTATTCTAAACATCTTTTTGCATTGTTAAAATTTAATGCAATAAAAATAAAAAAATTGTAATGTTGGTCCGAAAATTTCACCCTTAGCATTATTCCCATGCATATCATGCTGGGGATGTAGTTAATGGGCATTACTTAATACCCATGTGGAAGCATTGAATAGTCTAGTTTGATTCAAAAAAAGGAATTAGGACACAGATCTTAGAGATGTGATTGAGAAACTAAAGGAGAAAAATTGAATTTTAAATTTTATTTACTTTTGCCACTAATTTTTACTGCTGCTTCAATTAGTGATATATTTGCAGAAGAGATTCCAGATTACTATAATCCATACGCGCCAATTTTTACAGATAAGGAAGTATACACATGGACAGACAAGGTGCACATAACAGTGGTTGCACCAAGCTGGAATGCCAACAAATACGGCATTGACTCCATAGGTACTCAGGATAGACATTTCATTAGAATTTACACAGGTGAACAATCTCTTGAGCCATACAAATTGACAGAAACTGAACCAAGTAGCGGCATATTTACAGGGGAGGTAATTCTTACAGGTTTTTTACATGATGTTGATGATGATGGGAATCCAGATACTAATCCACGGACGTCTGGAGGCGGTCCCACTAATGGTTTCTTGGAGGTTGAACGTGATGGGGGATTGACAATATCCTTTGAATTTGCAGATGGTGTGGTTTTGACTACTTCCGCAATGATAAGTTGGAATGTGGGAGAACTAAATTTTGACAAACCAATATTTCTAGTTGGAGATGCTGCTAAAATTCAAGTAATAGATCCTGATATGAATCTCAATCCAGAGACGGTAGACAGAATTGAAGTTGAAATTTCATCAGACTCTGACGTGGCAGGAATTATTGTTAATGCAATAGAGATAGATGATGACTCTGGAATATTTGAAACAGTATTCTCTTTTACGCAGACTAGTGTCTCAAGTGGGAATCGGTTATTTGCCATGCCTGATGATTCCATTTATGCAAAATATGAAGACAATACAGTTCCTTCCCCCTATTCCATCCAAGATGATTTGGATGTTCAAATAGAATCCAAACTTGAGTCTGAAGTTCCACCTATTCAAAGAATTTCTATTGAAGATGTTTTGTTTACTGATAGTTTTGGTATGCCCACAGAACCTGCAATCAACGAAATGAATCAGATTGTTGGTATGATTAGTAACAATCAAAATTATGATCAGTCATTTGTATACATCACACAGGTTAAAGACGGATCTGGATCGGTGGTATCATTGTCTTGGATTCAGGGAGAACTGACATCAAATCAGAGTCTAGGGTTGTCTCAATCATGGATTCCAACAGAGACAGATAGTTATTCCATTGAAACTTTTGTTTGGAAATCACTAAATGATCAAGTTCCTCTTTCACCAAATTCAGTGCTATCTTATATCCTTGAATAATGAGATCATTTAACACAAGCTAAACAGTTGTATTGAAATTTTGATTGGAGTGAAGTCTTTTGACTAACAAGTTTCATGAAAGATGGCAATCAGAAATCAGAGACAGAGCATTTTTTGAATGCGCAGGTTTAGAATTTAATACATAATTTTATGCCCCTCTATTTCAATTTTCATCCCCAAAATGTTTCGGATTTACACTGATATTCATCTCTGAATTTTTTAAATTTCCTTAAATCTAGTTATGGTTTACTTTTCCTGTGAAATTAATTCTTTTTGTATTCATTTTTCTGATTATTTCAATGGGGATGACTCCAATAATCCCATTTAGTGATGCTGATTCAACAATTCCTTCATCAAAATCAAGTTCGGACAATGCATTTACTGCAGCCACATTTGCTCAAAAATACAAAGATGAATCATCTGCCACTGGCAAAAGGGTATCGGTGGTCATTAAGGTTGCAGGGGATTCAGATAGTACTAATCCTGCAAAAAGGGCAAAAGAGATACGCCACATTCAAGACTATGTTTTGAAATTCTTGTCATTTTCTAATGCCGTTAACGTGGTATCTGATCAACAAAAAAATGAGATTACAGCCTGGGTGTATACAGTCTGGATTCCAATTTTAGAGAAAAGAAGTGATGTGATTTCTGTAACTATGCTGGAGGATGTTCAAAAAACTATTCAAAAAGATCTTGATAATCTTCCTCCAAAGAAACAACAGTCTCACGGCAGAAGCATAGATGAAATCCAATGCAAATCCCGTTATGTCTTGATGGTAAAATCAAACGGAGATCCAGCATGTATTAAATTAGGTTCTTCTGAGAAATTGATTTTGCGCGCGTGGGGAGAGGCATACCAACAATAACTCGCACGCTCATGTCACGGGGGTTTCAATTTAGCATCATTCTATCAATTTTTCTAGGGTTGATGATATCTGTGGTGACACCACCACAAGCACAGAGTTTTAGACCAGTCTATTATGACTTGGACTTGATTGACCTGAAAGTAGTAGGTGTTCAGATACTTTTGATGAATGACACTCCAGGTTACTACCTTGATGATGCAGATCTCCTAAAGGTGACTGTCAACGTAACAAACAACAATCTGGATTATTTTCTCGTACAGGATAAAATGTTCAAGATATGGGTTATGGAGCCTGACATCTTAAAGAGCACTCCTGAGAAAGAGGTTCTTGAAATGGTTGATAATTACAATACGTCTTATGATGCAGAATTGGAAGTAAGATACGATGATTTGCCTTCTCGGGAATTGTTTGAGGAATGTGACTATACAAATGATAGAATACCGATTGGACAATCAAAGGTGTTCACCTTGTGTTATGATGTTCTCAGAATTTGGCAAAATGAAATTCTAATCCTGGATGGCAAGAAAAAATATTTTTTGGTAATGATGGATAATTACAAATCTACATCATGTCCAAATTGCAATAAAATAAATCTGTCTGAACCTAAAACCAATTTTGAAAATGATGAAACTGGTCCTAAATGGATTCAAAATATCTTTGACTGGTATGAACAAGGCATTATCTCACAAAAAGAACTACAAAATTCAATTAATTATCTTCTAAGTAAGGAGATTATTTTAGAACAATCTTCAGGCAGTTCATCTAGTTTGTCACCCAACACGCTTGAAGAAAAAAATAACCAACTAAAAGTTCATCAAACTCAACTTTCAAGATCAAGCAACAGCAACCTGTATGTCAGCTATCAGAAATTTTATGAAACCAAATACTCCTCGGATGATTTTACTGGGCTTTTATGTAAGCAACAAAATAACATTGTAACATTGATTGGAGATTACACCAACAATGACGATGTCTTTTATGATTCAATTTTTTTCAAACTGCTCGTTTTTGATGATTTTGGAAATGTAGTGACAACAGGAATTTCAAAAACTGTTGATGTTGCATCAAAAGAATTCAGACACTTTTCAGTCTCAGCAATGCATAAAGGTGATCTTAATCACTGCCTTGTCTTGGTTGACTCTAAATTCTCAAAGGCATCAATTAAATCCTAATTTATAGAAAATGTCAAATTCCTTTATCCAATTCTTCCATAGAAAAGACTTGAGACACCATGTTACATTCCATTAACAAACATGCAATTTTGTGCATTTAATGGATAAACTACGATTATTTGCGGATTGGAAGTAGAATACTGGTATTTTGAATTTCCGTCATACACAGCTTGAACCTTGATCATCCCATTGTCATCGGTATCCCAGACCTGCGCTAAAGTGTAAATTTTAAACCTTCCATGCTTGTCCGTTTTCCCTTTGGCAATAATGCTGTCCGGCGGACACATTTCCTCAGTTTTTATGAGGATTTCTGCATGAGGAATTGATTCTCCAAAGGATGTTGTAAGTTTTCCAGAGAACATTATGGGTTGGTTGCCATTAAACATTGAATTTCGAAATTTAATGATATTTAGATTTGTCTCTTCAAGATTTGAATTAATATCATCATGTTCGTTTGGATGGTTGTTGATTCTAATGGGAATTTCTTTGTGATATTTTGATAAATCCTCACTGAATTTTCCAAAGGTACTGTTCGTGTAATAATCTGGATGTACTTTGACTGTGATGATCTCTTTTGAAATATTTCCAACTATCGGCGTCCATAACTCATGACACAAGGCAGGCTGTCTTCTTATGTTGACACAGTTCTTTGATGTCTCTTCTGCGTCGTGTACCCAATCAATACTGACTATTTTTGATTCACCTAATCTATCCAATGCATAATGTGAAATCTGATGAGACATCTGCCATCCGGGAGTATGAGATTTTGCAGGTATAGAGCAGTAACAAAATACAACATGCCGTTTTTCATAATAAAGAAATTGGAAATGGTCATCGTGCATATCCTTTCTAAATAACTCTGATTCAATTTCAGAATCTGTAATTAAGATTGGCAACTCCACTGTATTCATAAGGTCTGACAAAATATCGGGATTTTTTTCAATTTCATTTAGGTATATGCACTGGGGAGGAAAAAAACTGTTCTCGATTCCATAGACAACAAGATACTTTATAACAAGTGACTCTATGAACTTTATTGCTTCATAATTCAAATTAGAACATCCGTATTCATCTGATGTTACAAACCAAATCTTTGATGTCAGCGATTCTGCATATGTATTTCCAAGAAAGTGCGGAATGAATAACACAACGAATACTCCTGTCAAAATTAGGAGATTTTGTTTGGTCAAAGCCATTTTCTTCAATTCATTGACAGGCAGGATGGTTTTTACAATCATTTAGATTTGTACTCCATGTCCCTGCTCCCTCCAGATTTGCATTCTTCAAATCAGTTCCTGCCAGAATAGCATAACTTAACGTTGCATCCTGAAAATTGACATTTGTCAGATTTGAGCCTGTAAAGTCGGTTCTGTGCGCCTTGGATGATTGAAAGTTGGCAAAAGTAATATCTGCATTCTGCATTTTAGCATCCACCAGACTTGCAAAAGTAAAATCAGCTCCTGTGAGTATGGCTCCCTCCAAGTTTGCTTTTTTCAGAGATGCCCCGCTAAAATTTACTCCAGTCAAATCCTTGTTTATCAGAGTTGCACCAAAAAGATTTGCACCACTGAGATTTGCCATCTTCAAATCAATATTTGCCAGATACTTTCCGTACAAATCACAACCAGACCAGTTAATTGGAAAAGTTACTGATGCGCATCTGTCATCATCAAGATAAGTTTCTGAAATGGTTGCATCTTTTGGCGCAATTGGAACATCAATATCAAACTCATGTATTCCATCTGTTGCAAGAATATGGTAAATCCTTCCGTCCACAGTATCTGGGATTGCCCATGGCATGTTCAAGTGTCCCCTGTCATCTGTTTTTGTTCTAACTGATTCTGAAAAAGTACTTGCACTGATTGTGATTTCCACATTGTGTAGTCTGTGCCATCCATATCCATCAAACATAAAATATCTTTGATTGTTTATGTAATCTGTCTCTATGTTCAATGACACGTCAAAATCTTGTAGCGTTTTTGCTGATATCATTTCACTTTGTCTTTGTTGGGCTAGTCCCTCAAGCATCTTTTTTTGTTGAATGAATGGTATCGCCCAATTGTATTCTCTAATCTTTTCAACATTTTCTTTTTTGATGCATGCTGGACTCAAACTAACTGTTCTTACTACCAATTCTAGCCCTTCTTTGCATTCTATCAAATCAATTGGAATTCCTAGTTTTATCTGTCCTAGGGGACTGGATTTGTTTAATAGTTTTTTTGAATCTACTGAAATATCATAGCATGGTCTGTCTCCGCAAACTTTGATGTCCCTTGATGACAGTCCTTTCTTTGCACGCTCCTCATCGACCTCTGAGCACATCTTGTCTCCGCAAACTTTGGGTGAGTTGATGACCTTGTATTTTTTAAATTCTACTAGTCCCTCTACCTGTTCAACTATGAGTGCAGTTGATATTCCAAGAACCATCACAAGAAGAATTAGTCTTACAATCACGGATTGATTATGTTAAAATAGAATTTTAGTCTATACCAATCTACTCTGTTCAGTAAATCTGATTACAATTATGTGTTAAAAATTTCTCTTGTCCTAATTTTAATCCCACTAACTTTAGCTTTTGGAGAATCTAATTTTCCCCAAATCGATTATGATGGATACCCGCCTGGTGGCAACAGCCACAGAACAACATACCATGATTTGTTACAGTTAAATTTTGATGTGCTGGAGGTACAGAAATTCTTCATACCAAAGTGGATCGATGAGCCTGGTGATTTTTCAGATCTCTTACAAGTAAAGTTTAATGTGACAAACAACGGGCTGGAGCATTTTGCAGTATACAAAAACATGTTTCAAATAGACGTGGTGGATCCAAGGGAACAACACCAGGAGTTTCGCAGGACCAATCAGGACTATATGGTTGACAATTACTATCCACAGTATATCGAAGATTTTAAACTACGATTCCAGGATCTTGCTATACCGCAAAGTCTTTTTGAATGCGAACTGTTGAATCATTCTCTTAGAGTTAACCAGACACAAACCCTCTCAATATGTTTTGATGTCAAACAAAAATGGTCCAATCAGCCACTTGATTTGGATGGTCCTAAATTGTACTATCTGACAATGATGGATAACAAGTTTAAAACATCATGTCCTAACTGCAAATCTGTTTTGCTTAACGAGTATTACAAAAACCCAATAACACAATCAGATCTTACTCTGAGAGAACAAATCTCATTAGGGGTTTCTGTTCATGAAATTTCTTGTAAAGAAGGATTACAACTAATCTTCAAAAATTTCAGTAATCCTGCATGTGTCAAACCGTCAAGCATTGAAAAATTAATTGAAAGAGGCTGGGCCTTGTCAAAAAACGAACAAAGTAAATTCATTTCATCACTTTCTGCAATTATGAGTGAACAGAATGTGATGGATGGTGCAAGGTTAAGTGTTATGTCGGAAATCATCGATGGAGAAAAATATCTTGTCTTTAAGGGCTTTGGATGGCACAAGTCACATAATGTGGAAATTACAATAACTAACGATAATGAGAAAATAACATTCATCCAAAGCAAGACAAACGACAATGGAGTTTTGTATGTGCCCTGGCTTTTACCTGGTAGTTTATCAAATGGATTGTATAAAATCCATGCAACAGATGGGTTGAATCAAAATGAGTTAGAAATTGCCACATCTATGATTCCAATTAATTCCAGCCCCATTTCATCCGAATTTGAGGTTGAGGTGAATGGAGAAAAGCAGGTAAGACGTGGCACAACTCATTCTATAGAGGTACAAATACACAGAGACGAAAATCCCATCGATGGTGCGCGAGTTTTCATCACTATAGAAGACTATGGAGAGAACATCATACGAGAATTCAACTGGCATACAAATCAAGAGGGCCATCTTGTCTTTTCTTGGGAGATTCCCCAAAGTTTTGATGACATTCAAACGCTTTTGGCTTTTGTTGATGTTACAGACGGAATTTCATCAAAAACAGAGGTATTCAAGTTTCAAGTATATTGCCTTCCTGGAGAAAAAAATTGTAAGGTGGATGGAAATTAAATTGATATTGTGAATACAATGCTATTTGATAGAGTTAAATTTTAAAAATCCAGTAATTTGGAACATCCCTCCATGTGGGTACACTTTCAATCACCTTAACCATGTCCCCATACACATTATGTTTGGGTATGATGCTAAGGGTGAAATTTTCGGATCAACATTACAATTTTTCATAAACGATTTTGGGAATAGAAATGACGCAGACAAGCGTAAAAATCAATTCTTCTTATTCTTTAATTCATCGATCAAGTCTTTAAGATCTTTTTGTAATTCCTTTTGATTTTTTTCTAAATCATTCATTCTATCGAGAATTAATTTTTGGGCATGAGATATTTCTGTTTCTTCTTTTTCAAATCGACGTTTATAAAATTGGGTTCCCAATACAGATAAGAAAAGTGCGAGAACGCTAATTCCAAAGAACATAAAGAAAATCGCTATAATTTTGCCAGTATTCGTTACGGGCACTATGTCTCCATATCCTACAGTAGTTGCAGTATCTACGGTCCACCAAACAGCATCAAGCATTGAGTTGATTTGTGAATCTGGATGTTGTGATTCTACAGAAAAAATCACAAAAGATCCAACTGTAACGATTCCCGCAGCAGCAAATAGAAGATAGAATAAGGGATTCATTTTATGAATTTCTTATTTTGAAAGATGTAAAGAACTGCCAGAGTCATGTTCAGTTTTGGAACAGGATCAGTAATGGATTCCTGGGCCTTAAGTTCGTATCCTTCTTTTGTCAACATATCAACTTCTTCTAAAAATTTCTTTAACTCCCCTTTTCTTTTTACTAGAACTGCAATAGACTCTGTTTTCAGAAATACTACATCCTTTATTTCCAAAATTGCTTTTACATCTTTAATATCTGATTTTAGATATGCGAGTTTAGATGACATGGCATCTGTTTTTGAATAAATTTTTTCTTTAATGCCCATTTTATTTCAATATGTTATTCTAATGTTGTTATTTTATTTTTTCAATCACTGGTAATTGCCAGCTTTTATCATAATATGCTTCAGTTGGAGAATAGAACATAAATACGACAAAAAATCCATCGCCTTCATTTGTTTCTATCCAATTGTTTTCATAACCTTCAGGATCTTCTGATCCAAAGTATACATCGTAAGACCCATCAGAATTGTTAGAATTTTAATTGAAAACATGATCAGTTAATTTCCCAAAGCCCTCATCTTTTCAATCTTTTTCTTAACAGCATCTAGATTAAATGATGCCGGATCTTGCATTGGCGGATATTCGATAAATGTTGGAACTAATTCTCCAATTTGTTGTTGGGCTTGAACAAAACGCCAAAACTCATAGACGAAGAAATCCTTGTAGTAAATAGAACCTTCATCGCCATCAGGCAGTCCTGCTCTTTCAAATGGATCCAATCTCAAGTTGGTAATTGTAGGCCATCCTAGTTGAACTGTTTCCCCAAACCATCCATTTGGCTGATCAATAAACCTATACTTGTAATCTCCAATACGAACTGCACCGAATTCATGTTGGGCAAAATAATAGACTACATCACGATTTGATGGGCCACTACCTGTCAACATGTCTAGCTGATTATATCCGTCAAGATGAACTTTGTATGTTGTACCTCCAATATCGTTTCCAACTTTAAGATCTTCTACGATATTTGGATTACCTGCCGCTGCAACAAGTGTTGGCATCCAATCAAGTCCTGACATTAATCCATTTTCCACAACTCCTGCTGGAATATGTGATGGCCATTGTACTAGCATTGGAACCCTCATTCCGCCTTCTAGAATCTGGCCCTTGGCTCCTCTAAATGGAGTCATACCTCCATCAGGCCATGTGAAAACTTCAGCTCCGTTATCGGTTGTAAAAACCACAATGGTATTTTCCTTAATTCCATTTATTTCAAGAAAATTATTTACCTCTCCAACCAGGTCATCAACTTCTACCATTCCAGCTTCGTAGATACTCCATCCATTTTCCGGAGTAATTTTATTTTCATATTCTTCACTCAAATGCGTAGTGACATGCATTCTTGATGGATTAATCCAAGCAAAGAATGGCTTGTCCTCATCTATTGCTTTTTGCATAAAATTAATTGAATGTTCTAAAATTTCATCATCTAAATTCTCCATACGTTTTGGAGGGACTGGACCTACATCCTCAATGACTTGCTTTCCTACTTTACCCCATCGGGGTTCAACAGTGTCATCATCAACATCACTTGCCCAGCTATGAATCATGTTACGTGGTCCAATAATCAGATTTAGTTCTGATGGGTATGTTGGATGAAATGGGTCTTCTAGTGCATCAAGGTGATACAAATAGCCATAGAACTCATCAAATCCATGAACTGTTGGTAAGAATTTATTCGTCTCCCAAATGATTTTTGCCAAACTGCCCAGTGCTATACCCCATTGATTTAAGAGCAGTTGCAATAGTTGGAGCTTCTGCAGGCATTCCAATGTCTGCACCTGCTTGTCCTACTGTAGTTAGATCTGTGCGAATTGGTAACTCTCCAGTGATGAAACTTGCCCGTCCTGCAGTACAACTAGGATCTGCATAATAATCGGTAAAACGCATTCCGTTTTCGGCAATTTTATCAATGTTAGGAGTAATGCCTGCCATGATACCATCATTGTATGCTCCGATGTTATACCAACCAACATCATCAGGCATTATTACAATGATGTTTGGTTGTTCTGTAATTGGTTTGGGAGGTGGATATGATTCAACATGTTCATCGTCAGTTGATAAAATATTTTCAGGTACCTCAATTACACCTTCTTTAATTAAAAATTCTATTGCAGTAAGAAACTCGTCATCTGAAATTGTTCCTTCTGACCACCATACAACAGTATCTTGAATCCATGTAGGTATTTTTTCTTCAGCATGTGCAGATGGTATTGCAGGTGCAATACCCATGGATAGAATTAAAGGAAACAGAGTTAACAGCATGATAGTTTTTTTTGGATGCCACAACAAACTATCAATAGATTGTATTTCTATTTAAAAGAAATGAATTTTTTGATATTTTTACAATTTTCAATATAGTTATCAATTTGATGAATATATCCAAAATTAATTGCAGATCTTACAGTATCCTCATCGATTTCAGGATCAACTAGTGCATTAAGATATGCTGCAGTACCTGATCTGGCAAAATGATTCATGCCGACCCCTTCTGTACTAATTGCCTGTTTTAAAGTAATGTCAGGTTCAAAATAATTTCTTCCAAATGTTTCATCAAAGTCATCATTGTAATCTAGTCCGACTTTATCCCACAACTCTAAATTATTCTTCCAAAAATCTGAAGAGCACTCATACTTGATTTCTTTTGCATGATTTGAAAATACAGTTTTGAAATCATTTTTCATACTGATAACTGTCCAGCCATTTCTTTGAGATTCATCCAAAGCTTCCTGATTAGGATAGTAATACTCTCTATTTTCATCATCATGATTAACCATACATCCAAAATGATTCTCATGATAACTGGTAAGCATTAGCATTTCAATATCGCCTCCAGAATTTCCACAGGCAAAAATTGGTATTTTTCCAATGAATTTTTGAATATTTGCAGGTTTTTCTTCTCCATCATTAAATGAGGCCAGAACTGGTTGACGAATTATCACTGGACCATTCTCTGTTAGTTCGTAAACAAATTCTGGATGTGTTCCGATAACATTTTCTTTTTCTATGTCGTAAATTTCTTCAGAAATTGCTCTCATCATTCCTTGAAATCCTGCAGATACAATATACACTTCAAAATCATTTTGTTGAAGATAATGAATTAGTTCAACCATTGGTATGTACGTTAATTCTTTTAATGCAACATTGAATTGAGGATGATTTGTATTATCTAGAAACTCTTGGGATTTTTTTAGATACTCTTCTTGTGTAATGTCAGGATATGCAGTAAGTAGAATTTCAATTAGCCCAGGAATACGCTCAAGATCTTTGTTTGTAATCGAATCTCTTTTTTCCACAAGTTCAGAATATGGACTAGTCGATGTTAAATCAGGATTGGTTTCTAATTGTTCATAAAGATACTCTAGATGAAATTCAAAAGGAATGTACAATGGCTGTTCTATCCATAATGTTCCATCATTGTCAAAAACTGCAATTCTGTCTGTAATTGGAACAAATGATGTAGATGATGAGTCAGTTACCTGATTAACAAATTTGATAATTTCTTTTTTTGATTCTCCATCATTCCATGATGATAACGGGTCTGAATTTTTTGAGGTTAATTCAAAAGTTTTTTCATCCTTTATGATTTCAGAGCAAAGTCTATCTCCACAAACTTTGTTTGAACCAATCTCTCTTAGTGATTTGCCCTTACCTTTGAAAGCATAAGCATCATCAAATGATAATACAGGAATAATTCCCATCGATAGAATTAAGGGAATTAGTGCAAAAATAATTAATTTCATAAATAGACTCAAATCTCATATTAAATTTAAATGGTGTTTTCAAGGTTCTAATCTTTAGATGTTTGAACCATAATTGGATAAAGAACAATGTCTGGTTCAACTCCACGTGGATTCAAACCATTTTTGGGATAGAAAAGGACACGCAGATACTCCACTAATGCTTGATTTCTATACCATAATCAGATAACAAACTAGCAAATTTTTCCATCTTATCTTCAGACATGGGTGGGGGTTGAATTGTAGTATCTGAAATTTCATCACCAACTTGAACAAACAAATTCTCTAATCCTCCAGGGGCCAAAACAACAAGCATTTTTGCCAATATGCCCGTTTTATTTTTGAAACTATGAGTTACATGTGGTGGAACATTAACAAAAGTTCCAGGTTTTGCAATTATTTCTTTCCCATCCACAGTAAATACTATTTCTCCTTCCAGAACATAGAATCCTTCATGTTCACGAGTCTGAATGTGGGGAATTGGGCCTCCGTTTGGAAACACTTTGATTTCAACAATACTATATGTTCCATCAGTGTCATCTTTTGATGCTAGAATACTGTTAATGTCACCAGCAATTGCCATGTGTTTTCCACCATTAGGTTCTGTGATCTTTATTTTATCCATGATTATTTCGATACCTTATAATGCAAATCAACCAATCGATCATATTTTTCTGTTTTAATTAATTCAAGATTTGTTTCATTTTCTATATTTTTGAATAAAGGAATTCCATTGCCTAAAATAACAGGGATAACTGATATGATTATTTCATCTACTACTCCTTGGTTAAGAAAAGATGCAATTATTTGTGCTCCTCCGACTAACCAAATATTTTCTCCTGTACCAGGAAAACCATCTTTTACAAATTTTTCAACATCAGATACAAATTCAGCATTTTCATCTTTGTCTTGATCAGTTCTAGTGAAAACAAATGATTTCTTGTCTTTGTAGGGATAATCTCCAAAAGTTAGTACTTGGTCGTATGTGGTTTTACCCATAATCACAGTATCCACAGATTTGATAAAATTATCATATCCTGATGCTGTATTTCCTGGAAGCCAATCTACGTCCCCATTTTCTCTTGCAATGTATCCATCTAAGCTTGATGCAATGAAGAGTATGATCTTTCTCATGATAGTTGTGGATGTTTAGTCGATTTATAATCGCAGAGATATGTCCTAAACCCCTGGTTTTCGGTTTCCATTGTGCTTTGCTGGTAACTCATTCACACCAAGACTTTGTCCATAGGTAGGCCTTCGTCATGTATGTTCTTGTAGGAAATAAGAAAATTCGACTTGTGTGATAATTACTGGATGTATGCTGAGGCGATTCTTTAGATTCTGATATGTCGATCTACTCGATATTACACTAAAGCATTCTAACTGACTTTAACTGAAAACTTTCGAGTCGACATACTATTCAGTTAAAGCAAGTTTTATGACTATAATTCATATTGAAATCAAATTATCCAGATACATGAAAATCTTAATTGACGAAATGGATGACGGCTGGGATGAAAAACTCAAGGAGTTGGGTTATGATGCTTACAGCGTAAAGAAATTACGAGCAGACGGTCACAAGATAAGAACTGATTATTCTGTAATTAATTATGCTAAAGAAAACAACATGATGCTGGTTACTCGTGATACTGAAAGCGGTCAGGCTTGTGAGGAAAACAATCTGCCGTATATCTTGCTTGACAATAACGAAATTTTTAAAATTGTTGTAAGTAAACTGAAAAATTCCTAGTTGACATTTTTTGAATCTGTATGCGGTATTCTCAAATTTGCAAGAACTTCATTTAAGAAACCTTCTTCTGGCTGATGCGTGATATCATTCATTATGGATTCCCAGCAATCGCTTATTTTTCTGGTAATTTGTGAATACATTTTGTCCTTTTTGAAAGACGGGTAATATGATAATAATTTCATGATTCCATCAGTTGATTGCACCAAGTGTATTTGATGGATAGTTGATCCTAGCCTCTCGTGAAATGTAAATTTTTCTTCCTTTGTTGCAATTTCAAAATTCACAATTTCCTCATATATCATTTCAATTTCACTGTGTACATTTTTGAGTTGATTGTTTACTGATTCAGATAAATTGATCAGCTCATATTCAATGTGTGCCCTACTGTGAACTTTCTTTTCTACTTCACCTGCTTCAACTAATGCGCTGATTTCTCTGTAAACTGTTTTTTCATTGCCCACTTTGGATATTACTCTTTTAGCAAGTTCAGTTCCTCGGGTTTTCCCATTTTCATTAAGCACTCTAATGATTTCCGTTTTGATAATTTCTGAATTCTTGTCCATCTTTTTTCCTAGACCTTTTTTTGGTATTTGTCTAATACTGACTTCTCTCCAATCTTGTTAATCTCTGTTATCAATTGATCTAAAATCTCTATTCCTTTTTTGATTGGGTCTTTTTCTAAATTCTTATACTCTAGTTTTCCTTTGAGTACCATTCTTTCATTGTTTACAAAACTCAACAGGCTGACATTTCCCCCCATGTTGAGATTAATGAAGAAATCCACATATTCTGTGGTTGATTTTATTGCCATATTCTGTAATTTTCCATCCCTGTATTTGTTTGAAGGCCCACAAACTAGGTTTATTTAGACTTTTGATGAAATTAGAGCATGGATAGTTGTGATAGAAGGGTACGTGCTTACAAAAACGGTAAAACCTTTGATCAATGTAGGGATGTTGCTGAATCTATGCATCCTGATTTTAAAAAATATATTGAAGAGAAAGGAAAAGTTTCGTGGAGTGAAATTTTAGAAAATGTTGGCCATGATGAAATAATTTACAAATTAACTCTAAAGTTTCTGAGACGTGATGGCTACGATATTGGAAATCACACAATTCCTGAAGTTAAAAAATTCACTTAGGTGAATTTATTTTACAACTACCATCTGAATTTTGCAGTTTTTTTGCCATAATGTATGGTGTAATAAGTAACACTGGAATTGATATGGCAATGAATAATGTCTGCATTTGTGCTAATGCAATTGATAATGCAATCCCGCTTGCAGTGCCGATAAATATTGACAGGAATGACCCTGCACAAGTTGGACAGGCAATGAACAGTCCCATAATTGCACCAACTGTACTCATCCCCTTTCCTTTCTTTGAAATTGTAAATGCGCTTACAGCGATTGCTGTATTTAGTCCCACCAAATACGATACCGTTACCTGTAAGACTAAATTTATTGGAATTATTTGCAACCCTACATGTTCAGTCAGATAAACGATTATCTTTGGCATGTATCCTGGTCCATCACAACATGGTGCAATAAATCCTGATGGAATTGTAGCGCCATAATGAATTGTAAAATTAACTTCTGGCTGATACACCAATGTTCCTGAAACTAATGAAAAGAATATACCATATCCGATAAATGTGACTACGAAAATTTTACGGGATCTGGAATTCCATGTTACCAGTGCAATTATTGTGGAAAGATCCTTTCCATTGATTTCAACTTTCTCTTTGTGGTATCTGTACATTCCAAATGCAATGGCACCAAATGACACAGCTAGAATAATGTAAAATCCATATGCTATTCTTTGTATGGAGTCAATTGCACTAGGTGTCAAAAGTTCTGGATCTTGATATCTGCTATAAATTAAAAATATGATGGCAATTGTTACAAATCCTAAGACAATCAGTTTTTTTCCTTTATTTCTGCTTTTGACAATTTTTTCCATGATTTTGAATTTTTTTTAACGTGATTAAATCCTTTTAGCTAAGTCTGGGAACAAAAATATAGATTATCGCAATAATCTCCAATCTTCCAAATATCATCAAAAACCCCAAAACAATTTTTGTTGCAGGATCTGTGTCTGAATCAATCACCCCTGCTGACAGTCCTCCGGTGGTAATCACCCCTGCTGCTTCAAAGAATGCATCCTGGTAAGGAACATCTTCTATTTCTGCAAGATGCAGTCCTGTAATTGCTGAGATGGTGGGAAACAACGCAATGATAATCAATGTGGATATGACTTCTTTTTTTGCCTGACTTTTCAGTTCTGCTCTTTTTACTTTGCTAAGCAGTGCTTTTACATCTCTTAAATGAAACAGTCTGAATATTTTTAGACCCCCAGCAGTGGAGAATCCACATCCGCCAATGAACATCAAAATTATCAGAATGGTTTGTGCTCCTCCGTTTAGTCCTGCAAGACTTTCTATTTGAAGTCCTGCTGTGGTACTAGCTGATGTCGAATAAAATGCACTCCGCATGGGGTCTAATCCGCTAATTCCCATAAACAAAATAGTGGCACCACCTAAAATTGCAAAGTACGTTAAAACCTCTTTTCCAAGTTTTGGTGACAGGAATTTTTTTCTTACAAACGCATAATGGAATGTAAAAGGTAATGCACCTAATATCATTGCACCAATTAAGACGATGTGTTCCTGCCAAACTAACCCCCCAAGAATTGTGGATGTGGGTGTAAACCCCCCTGTTGCAAGAGTACTCATTGCCAATGAAAAATTATCAATAATGTTTCTTTCGCCAAATACGTACAACAAGGATGCAACAATTACAATGTAAATTGTAAAAATAACTGTGATAGTTAAGAAAAGTTCTTTCATGTGGAGCGTTCTTCCGGAAATGAAACCGCGCATGGATTGTAATTTTGATTCTGGATAAAATGCAGTAATTACCAAGTAGATGAAACTCATACCACCAACAAGCTGTGTGTAACTACGAAAGAAAGTGAAACTTTGAGATAGATTTTCTGGTTCATCAAACAATGATATTCCTCCAGTGGTGAATCCTGCAGCACTTGAAAAGAATGCATTACTAAATACCTCTACTGAACTTTCAGTACTTGGAAAGACGTATAGATATGGTACGGTGCCAAACAGGGATAGCAAAAACAAACTTGAAAAGACCAATATTGATGCCTGTTGTAGATTGAGACTTGATTTCTCACCATAAGAATTTAGAAAGAATCCGGTTACTAGTAAAAGAACTGTAGTGAGGTAAATTCCTGTAGCAGTTGTGGTGTCTTCCAATACTGTTGCAAGAATTGCTGGTACGAGAAGCAATACTCCTGCAAACTGCAATACAAAACCTAAATTGCCTAAAACTGCTTTCACTGGGGGGCTCAAAAGACGAGGTGCCGTAGCTGTGGCATCTCTGATGACATTGGCAATTACTGATTGAAAGATCATACCAACAACTTGATTTTTCTTTGAAAGGACTGGAAGTTTTCGGATGTTGTTGTCTCTCATTTTATGTAATGCATCTTGTAATGTTGATTTTTCATTAATTGTGATAAGTGGTGTACTCATGACATCTTTCAGTGACGTAGCTTCTGCGTAAACTGTAACATCACTAACTTTACTTAGAATGTCTTCGTCTGTAACAATTCCAACGGGAAAATTATCTTTATCTGTAACAATAATGTCGTCTGTTTCATAGTGCCGTAGCATTCTGGCGGCTTCTCTTGTTTGTGTATCAAGACTGAGTATCAGTACATCTTTGCTCATATATTCTGAAACATATTTGCTTAGAACATATGATACTGCCCGCTCAGGATTTGTTGACATCAAGCTACCCTTAGCTGTGGATTTTAAATAATTTGGGATTACGCATCAACCTTGATCGTTCAAAAATGATTTCTAGAT
>Ga0224513_10000046_pt1 | contig 36337 bp, 38 predicted proteins | sample SF_May12_sed_USG_5_FD_169109 | JGI IMG/M metagenome (GOLD analysis project Ga0224513, IMG submission 169109) | Sediment microbial communities from San Francisco Bay, California, United States - SF_May12_sed_USGS_21 | ecosystem: Environmental > Aquatic > Marine > Sediment | place: USA... | reverse complement strand
CAGCAAGTCCAGATAAACTAGACAAATGTCTGGAACTTGGAGCAGACTTTGCAGTGGATCACAGAAAAGAAGATTGGCACAAAGAAGTTCGTGGAATTGCAAAAAAAATTCCAAAATCACTTGGAGATGTTCCTGCTGTTGATGTAATTTTTGAACATATTGGTGGCTCTCATTGGAATAAAGAATTGACATTGCTAAATTATGGTGGAACAATTGTTACAACTGGTGCGACCACTGGTTATGATGCTCAGACTGATTTACGCCATATTTTCTTCAAGGGAATCAATATTTTAGGTTCAACTCAAGGAACCCGTGCTGAATTAGAACAAGGTCTCTATTGGATGTCACAAGGTAAAATAAAATCTATAATTGATTCAGTATATTCTTTGGAGCAAGCTGCAAAGGCTCATACAAAAATGCTCAAAGGTAAAGGGCTGTTTGGAAAAATTCTAATTAAGCCTGGATCTTGATTGACATGACAGATCCTAAGGTTAATTCGATTTTAGATGAGGCAAATAGATTATTTTTACAAGGGAAACTTCAAGACGCAATAATATATTATGACAAAATTCTGAACGAAAACCCTCAACATGTTAGCTCACTTAACAATAAGGGATATGCTCTCAGTAAACTAAAAGATTTTGATAGTGCTATGAAATGTTATGATGACGCTTTGAAAATATTTCCAGATGATCTAGCTGTATTAGTTAACAAAACCTCATTGCTTCGCAAACAAGGGAATTTTACTGAAGCATTGTCACTTTGTAATGCGATTCTAAATGCTAATCCAAAGTACAACACTGTTCTATATCACAAGGAACGAATTTTGTTTTGTATGGGGAAATTTGATGAATCTATTTCATGTTGTAATGAAATATTAGACGATTATCCTGATAATGGGGATGTTTTATTTGATAAATCATGTAGCTTTGTAATGCTCTCCAAAAACAATGAAGCGCTAAATCTGCTTGAGCGCGCGATTTCTCATGGAATACAATATAAGATTAAAGCCAAAAAATCAAAATCATTTGAAAAATTACTGGACGATTCTAGATTCCAAAATTTGGTACTGTAATTATAGCCAATGTTGAATTTCTAAATATTCTCCAATATCCTCTTTTCGTAAAATTTTAAGAAGAGCATTTGCCTGCGGTGTGGATAAAACTGGCTTATCAAATTGGTTATCTGTGGAAATTCTTGGACACGCAACTTGAATAAAAGCATCAATTCCTTTAAGATTTCTTAATCTGTCGTTTGTTATGTCTGTTAGTGCAAACAATTGAACTTCTTTTCCTTCTTTTTCTAATTCTTTTTTAATTTTTAATGCAAAAACTTTGGATAGTTGTCCTTCTTTTAATCCTACAATGACCCCGAATGATTTTGCATCAACTGCTTTGTATATTGCGAGAGTAGCTTTCTTTTTCAATTGCTGGGCAAATTCTGTGACTTCTCTTACTTCATTAAAGTATGGATCTAAAACATAAGTTGGTAAATTAGTTGATAATGCAATACCTGCTGCGTGAAAATTGCTTTGTCCTAAAAATACATAGGCATCTACTTCTTTTTTTAAGTCTGATGCGGGATAAAATTCACAACCGAAAACTTGACCGTCATTTAATTGTCCTTTTCCTTTTCCGATTTTGACATTGATTCCACTTTCTGTTAAAATTTTTTCTACTTTGTCTACTTGATGTAAATGCTGACTGTCTGTGACCAACGAAATAGTTTTTTCTTTTAATAATTCTGTACATTTTTTTGCAACGCTGTCAAACTCTACATCATCAAAAGCATCAATTAAGACTAGGTTTTTTTCTAATGATTCAGTATTGATTGTATGTCCAATGTTAAATTGAATTTCAGATCCCAGAACTTTTGCACCGTTTGTATTAAGATCACAAGTTCCCCATGTTGTATCTGCTAAGATATAGGCAGGAATTCCAAATTTTTTTGTTATGCTCATTGCGGTTTCTTGAACTTGAGGCAAAATGCCGTCTGGACCATTTAATGAAACCGATGCTGGATTTTTTTCCTCTATCTCTTTGAAAATTCTTTCTTCATCTATTATGATCAATTCAGCTTGGAATATGGCGTTATTAATTTAAATCAATTGAACTGTACAACAACTAAAAATGTCTCAATTGTTAAAGTGAACTATGGAAAAAGAAACTGTTCTTAATGTTGGATTTGACGATACTGATTCCCCTAAAGGAATGTGTACTACATTTTTAGCCTACAAAATTGTCGATTTGCTTCATAGACAGAAAACTGAGTTTCTTGATTTCCCAAGATTGATTAGATTCAATCCTAACATTCCATGGAAAACAAGAGGAAACGGGGCAGTTTCGATTAAAATAAAGACAAAAAATCCTTCTAAAGTTAAAAATCAAATCAAAAATCTTGTTTCAAAATACTCTGATACTAAAAATGGCGCGAATCCTGGGCTAGTATTTTATGAAAGCAATCTGATTCCCTTGGAATTTGTTAAATTTAGTAACTTAGCTTTATGGCAATTAATTAATAGAAACAATGCAAAAAAATTTGCCAAAAAAAATAACCTGGAAATCTATTATCAAGGAAATGGCCAAGGATTGGTTGGTGCTATCGGTGCAATAGGATATGATTTTCACGATCACACGTTGGAACTTTTGAGTTACCGCAAAAAACCAAAATTTGGAAAAGAACGAAAAATTTCTGCTAATAGCGTAAGAACTATGCAGGAAAAAACTTCTCCTAATACGTTTAACAGTTTTGATACAAAGAAAGGACGGATCCTGATTACTCCACATGGGCCTGATCCTGTTTTTTATGGCGTTAGAGGCGAAAATGTAGATTCATTACTTTATGCCACTACCATTCTAAAAACCGATGAAAAATTAGACGGCTACATGATTTTCAAATCCAACCAGGGAACTGGCGATCATTTGAAAAATGAATTGAATTTTAAAAATATGAAGCCGTATTCATCTGGAAAAATCACTGGTATCGTATCAAACATACCAAAAATTGTCAAGGGCGGTCATGTATTTTTCAAAATCATTTCTAAAAACCACGAATTTTGGTGTGCTGTTTACAAACCTACGGGAATTTCAGTAACTGCTTCAAATTTGATAAAAGGTGACAGAATATGTGTAGGGGGAGGAGTTAGAAAGGCTTCGAAGAATTTTCCCCGAATCATAAATCTGGAATTCCTTGATGTTCTTGCTCTGAAAAAGGATGTCTCACTATCAAACCCAAATTGTAAGAAATGTAACAAAAAAATGAAGTCTAAAGGTCAGAATCAGGAATTTCAGTGTGCTCGTTGCGGAAAAAAAGCTTCAAAAAAAATACCTGTTGAAACCTCGAGAAAAATCAAAAAACAACTCTACCTTCCAAAAATATCTGCACATAGACATCTTACTAGGCCGTTACAACGAATTGGAACCGTTAACAAAGCTACAAAATTCGATAAATCTCTTTCGTGGTTTTACGTTTATAGAAACTAAGTAGCGGGGAGTAGATTTGAACTACTGATTTGCGGGTTATGAGCCCGCCGGGATGACCTGACTTCCCCACCCCGCTGAACATAAATGAAGTTCAGCCGTATATACGCTTTATCAAATTCTTGAAAGTAATTAATAGGATTTGAAAAGATTGTCTTTCTGTGGATAAGAAAATCCAAATTCTTGTAATTGCAATTGCCGTAGTTTTTTCGGCATTCGTTTTAACTTCACCTACTGATCCAATTCCTTTGCCCAAACCCAATTCAAATTCTGAAAATGACTTTGTAATTACTTTAGCTGAAAATCTCGACAAGCCTCGTGCAATTGCAGTATCTGATGATAGAATTTTTGTAACTGAAAAAAACGGTTTGATTAGAGTGATCCAAAATAATATTCTATTGGAATCACCATTGGCTGCATTACGTTCTGCTGATGTGTTTGATGGCGGATTGTTGGGCATCGCATTGCATCCAAATTTTTCAAATAATCACTACATGTATGTATTTTTGACATACGATGAAGATGGCAGTCTATGGAATAAGATTCTGAGAATAACTGAATCTGAAAATAAACTACAAAATGCAGAAACTATTTTTGATAGAATTCCTGGGTCTTCTTTTACCAATGGCGGTTTCATCAAATTCGGACCCGATGAAAAATTGTATGTGGGTACAGGTACTGTTTCTGACGCATCCCATCTACCTCAGGATCTTAATTCTCTATCTGGAAAAATCTTAAGACTCAATGACGATGGTACCATTCCTGATGATAATCCATTCACTGATTCACCAATCTATTCATTTGGACACAGAAATCCTCAAGGGATGACTTGGGATGACGATGGGAACTTGTTTGTGGCAGAATTTGGACCCGAAAAAAACGATGAAATCAATTTAATTCAGTCAGGAAAAAATTATGGATGGCCTGAGCAACAATGTTCAGGCGATGAAAATTTTGAAAATGCTATTCTTTGCTATGATCCGAGTATAGAGCCAGGTGGTATCTTGTTTTATTCTGGAGACACACTTGATTTTGAATCTCCATTCATTATGGCGTCGATGAGATCCGCAAATCTCTACCAATTGGATTTTGAAGAGGGATTAAGCTCTCAAAAATCAATTCTTAGCGGAGTAGGACGCGTTCGTGACGTAGTACAGGGCCCTGATGGCAGTCTTTATGTAATTACCTCAAATACTGATGGAAAAGGTTTTCCAGATAGTATGGATGATAAACTATTGAGGATACTGAAATAAAATGCCAGATTCATCAATTTCCAAATTCTTTGAAAAATCCAGAAAAGATAGACTAGATATTATTGCAAACTTTGCAAATCTCACTAGAGACGAATTAGATATTTTACAAAGTGATAACGGGGGAATCTCATTTGATAAAGCAGATAAAATGGTGGAAAATGCAATTGGGACGTTTTCACTCCCGTTAGGAATTGCGACAAATTTTAAGATTAACGGAAAAGACTATGTCGTTCCAATGGTAATTGAAGAGCCGTCTGTAATTGCAGCGGCATCCAAAGGAGCAAAAATAGCACGAATTAAAGGCGGATTTGAAGTTTCAGCCGATAAATCTTTTAGCATTGGTCAAATACAAATACTGGATGTCGATATTCCTTCTGCAATTTCACAAATTAAAAATTCTTCAAATGAAATTCTTCAATTGGCAAATTCAAAAAGTAACACTCTGTCTAAAATGGGCAAAGGTGCAAAAGAAGTGTCTTGTAAAGAAATTGATACGCCATCTGGCAAAATGCTCATTGTTGAACTCTTAATTGATGTCGGCGATGCAATGGGTGCTAATGTCACTAACACTATGTGCGAATCTGTTTCTCCTTTAATTGAACAGATTACTGGGGGAAGGGCATTGCTTCGAATACTGTCAAATTATTCTACTAGAAGACTTGTCAAAGCAAAAGCAGTATTTGAAAAAGAAGCAGTTGGAGGAAAAAAAGTAGTCGACAATATTATCTCAGCATTTGAATTTGCTGACAATGACGTCTATCGAGCGGTTACTCACAACAAAGGCGTCATGAACGGAACTATAGCTGTTGCAAATGCAGTTGGTCAGGACAGTAGGGCAATTGAATCTGCAGCAAATGCATATGCTGCAAAATCTGGCAAATATCGCTCTCTAAGCAAATGGAGCAAAGACAACGACGGTAATTTAGTCGGAATCTTGGAAATTCCTCTTTCGGTAGGCATTGTTGGTGGAATTGCAAATGTTCATCCTGTTGCCAAAGTCTGTACAAAAATTCTTGGGGTTTTATCCGCACAGGAACTTGCATGTGTGATGACTGCTACTGGTTTGGCTCAAAATTATAGTGCCATTAGAGCCCTTGCTACTGAAGGAATTCAAAAAGGGCACATGCGTCTACACGCAAGAAATCTTGCTGCCGCTGCAGGAGCTACTCCTGAACAAACGGATGAAATTGTTCAAAAGATGATTGAAGAAAAGAAAATTTCACTTGACAGGGCCAAAGAATTACTTGAGCAAATTTAAACATGCTATTATATAGATAAAAAGAGAAAAAATTAAAAATGTCTGAAATAAAATTTGCAATTCCTAAGGGAAGTTTGGAGGCAGCCACTTTCAAATTATTGGAAAGATCTTGGACTAAAGTAAATAGAAAAGACAGAACATACAGGGTCTATCTTGACGATCCAAATATTATTGTCAAAATGCTTCGTCCTCAGGAAATTCCAACTATGGTGGCAGAAGGACTGTATGATGTAGGCATTACTGGCAAGGACTGGGTTGGAGAAACAAATTCTGATGTTGAACCCATTTTAGATTTAGAGTACGGAAAAATTAGACTGGTGATTGCTTTTCCTGAAAAATATAGATACAAAAATCTTGATGCGATGATTGCAGATTATGGCAAAAAGAAAAAAATATTGCGAATTTCTTCAGAATATCTAACCACTGCTTCAAAATTCATAAAACAATGCAAGTCCTACAAAAAATATTATGGTTCTAAAGATCCACTAATTGTAACGCCATGGGTAAGGTTGGGAACTAACAAAAGCGTTCAAATTCATTTGTCATTTGGTGCAACTGAAGCAAAACCTCCTGAAGATGTTGACGCAATAATGGATGTTACAGAAACTGGGACAACTTTAAAACAAAACAAATTGAAAATTGTCGATGAAGTCCTTACTTCAACTGCACACCTGATTGTAAACAAAAAGTCACTAAAAGATCCAAAAAAACGCGAAAAAATATTTGATGTTGTGACCTTGATGAAAGGCGCAGTTCATGGCAGAAAATTCTTACACATTTACCTAAATGTCGAAGAAAAGAATTTGAAAAAACTCTTGACGCAGATGCCCTCCCTCAAAAAACCCACAATAAGTCCATTAGGCGAGCAAGGATGGTTTGGAGTAAACACAGTCATCAAAAAAGAAGAATTCCACAAACTTATTCCTAGTCTGAGGAAGATTGCCCAAGGTCTTGTGGTTCATGAACCACGCCAAATACTTGAACTTGAGGAGATAAAGCGTGACGAAGAGAATTGATGAGAATAAAAAAAGTAACCAACGTTCAAAAGTTTGCAGCACAAATTCTTCCAAAACAATCACAAAGTAACAAAACTATAGTTGAATCAATTCTCAAAGATGTTAAAAAAAATGGGGACAAGGCAATCAGAAAATACGAAAAAAAATTTACCGGCGCAAATATTTCTTCATTACGTCTATCTCAAACGGAAATAAAAAACGCATATTCAAAAATTTCAAAAATTGAACTTTCTGCATTGCGTTTAGCAAAAGCTAGACTCGGAAAAACAGAATCAGTTGTTAAATCATTGCTAAAAAATATGACACTTAGCAATGATGGAATAAAAATTTCCAAAAAATTTGTTCCAATTGAAAATGTGGGATGCTATATTCCAGGTGGACTAGCAAGATATCCAAGCTCTGTAATTATGTCTGTGATTCCAGCAAAAATTGCGGGTGTAAAAAGAATCGTTGTTGTATCTCCTCCAAATTCTGATGGGAAAATAGATCCGCTAACAATTGTAACTGCGGACATTTGTGGCGCTGATGAAATCTATAAAACAGGCGGCGTGCAATCTATTGCTGCATTATCTTTTGGTACCAAAAGTATTCCCAAAGTTGATAAAATTGTTGGTCCTGGCGGAGCATTCGTAACTGCTGCCAAATCTCTTGTAAGTGATCAGACCGGAATTGATATGCTTGCAGGTCCAACTGAATTAGGAATTGTAGCTGATAATTCAGCAAATCCAAAATTTATTGCATTAGATCTGATCTCTCAAGCAGAACACAGTAGCGACACTTTTTGTTATCTGATTACAACCTCTGAAAGACTTGCAAAATCAGTTAACAACATAATTTCAGAGTTGATTCCAAAAATTAAGAGAGGTGCTTTTGTTAAATCTAGTTTAAAGAACAATGGATTTATTGGAATATGTAAAACCAGTTATGACATGATGGAACTTGCAAATATTTTGGCCCCTGAACACCTACAAATAATGACCAAAAATCCTGAATCTATTGCTGCCAAAATTACTTCTCCGGGACTAGTTTTACTAGGAAATAACACTCCTTCATCTGCTAGTGACTATATTTTAGGCTCAAATCACATTCTTCCAACTAGTGGATTTGGAAAAATTCGAGGCTCACTTTCTGTTTTGGATTTTATCAAGACAAGTACTCAGATTACTTCGTCTAAATCATCTTTGTCTAAAATTTCAAAACATCTTGAGGTTTTAACAAAATCTGAAGGGCTTTCTAATCACTATGAAGCAGTTAGGGGTAGACTGGAATGAAAGAAGGATGGTTTGAAGAAAAAACAAAAAAATTTTCTTCTATTGGAGGTTATCAAAAACCTGAACTCATTCAAGATTCAGTAAAACTTGATTCCAATGAAAACTATGTTATTCCAAAACAATTCCAAAATGACATTATTTCATCTGCGCGAAAAAATTCTGACATAAGAGAATATCCGCTTGGCGGCGCAGAACGATTAATCAATATGATATCTAAATTCACCAAAATACATTCTTCAATGATTGGTATTGGCAATGGTTCTGATCAAATTTTAGATTTGATTCTTTCAAATTTTGCATCAAAACAAACCACAGTTCTTACTTCCAAGCCTACATTTGGATTTTTTGAAGAGAGATGCAAGCTGTACGGCATTCCCTTAATTGCAATTCCATTTTCTAATGATATGAAATTAGACATTAAAGATTTTGTAAAACAATCTAAAAATGCAGACATTCTTTATCTTGATTCTCCAAACAACCCTACGGGATTTCAATTTCCCAAAAATGAATTACAAAAACTTGTTAAATCTTTTAATGGACTTGTGATAATCGATGAGGCTTACGGGGAATTTGGCGAGTATTCTCTTTCCAGTATGGTAAAAACTCAAGAAAATCTGATAGTCGTTCAAACTCTTTCAAAATCATTTGGCTTGGCGGGTCTAAGGCTGGGATATTTTGTTGCAAATAAAAAATTCACCTATGCTTTTATGAGCGTCTTGCAATATCCGTATCCTGTAAGTACTATCACTATAGAGTCTGGAATTGAAGCTTTGGAAAAATCAAATATTATGAAAGATGCTGTTGATACCATCAAAGTTGAGCGAAAAAGGATTATTGAAACTTTACAGAAATATGACACTTTTGAAATTTTTGATTCCAAGGCTAATTTTGTGCTTTTTGATGCCTATGGATCCTACAAACGTGTCTATTCGGCACTCGCAGAGCAAGGCATTTCAATTCGCAAACTAGGTAAAATTGGAAATCATAAAGGGTGCCTTAGAGTTACCATTGGAACAAAAGAAATGAACTCCAAATTTTTATTGGCTATTCGTGATTTATTGGGATGACTCTAACCAAAAAATTTGACGGAATCTATGTGGATGATTCTAAAATTGATGCACTAAATGAAACAGATGCTATAATTTTTGATTGTGACGGTGTTTTAATTGATATTACCAAGTCATATGATCTGACGATAATTAAAACAGCTCAATATATTTTGAAAAATTTTGCAAAAATTTATGATGCAATAGATGTAGATTATAAAATTATTGATGGATTCAAATCCACTGGGGGATTCAACGATGAAGTTGATTTGACATATGCTGCAATAATTTCTCTGGTTGCTGCAAAAAAATTAGGAAAAGATCAAACAAGTTTTATTTTTAGTGTGATAAAAAATGCTGATTCTAGCGGTATTACTTCCGTAGAGAAATATCTTGAAAACCTAGTTGATATTTCTGATATTAAAAAACATCTATCTTATCCTGGAACGCATAGTCAAAATCCTTTGTATCAAATATTTGATCAGCTTTTTTACGGGCCTGAATTATATCAGAAACTATTTAAAAACTCCTCAAAATTTTCTGAATCTGGATTAATTGAACAAGATGATGTCATTCTAAATTATTCACTAACTGAAAACTTGCAAAAAAGGTTTAATTCAAAAATTGCAATGGTGACTGGTAGAGGAAAAGAATCTGTAAGTTATTCATTAAAGGAATTGTTGGATGAATTTGATTTGAAGAATTCTGTATTTCTTGAAGATGAATTAAGAGAACTTGCAAAACCTAATCCACAATCCCTATTAAATTCCATCAAAGGAATGAACAGCACTTCAACTCTTTATGTTGGCGATTCCATGGAGGATTTGATCATGGCAAAAAAGGCATCTGAATTGGGGCACAAAACTATTTTTTGTGGAATCATGGGTACTGGTAAAAATCCACAAGAAAAGCTAAAATTATTTGAACAAAATGACGCTATCTTGGTATTGGATTCAATCCATCTGCTACCAAAGGTATTAAATTTAGAATGATGAAGATTAGATAACCTGTGAGAAATATGGCATCAAGAAAGGCATCAATTAAACGAAATACCAAGGAAACCAGCGTTTCAGTATCTGTAAACTTGGACGGTACTGGAAAAACATCAATAAAAACAGGCATAAATTTCCTTGATCACCTGATTGTATCTTTTGGCAAACATGGCATGATGGATCTAAAAGTCGATGCAAAATCAAACGATGGAATTGAGCACCACTTGATTGAAGATACTGCAATTACGATAGGGCAAACAATTGACAAGGCCTTAAGCTCTAGAAGCGGCATTACAAGATTTAGCTATGCTTCTGTTCCGATGGATGAATCTATTGCAGAGGCCTCAATTGATTTAGTAAAACGACCATTTTGGAAGTTGACATTGTTGATTAAACGAAGTAAAATTGAAGATGTTTCCAAGGAAGATCTGGAACACTTTTTTCAATCTTTGCTCCAAAATTTGAATAGTTGCATTCACCTTGCTGTAAAGTATGGAGATAACGATCACCATAAAGTCGAGGCAGCTATAAAATCACTAGCCGTTGCATTAAGAAATGCAGCTTCCATGGATAAAAAACAAAAAGGAATTCCCAGTACAAAAGGTTCAATGTAATGGTCAGTGTAGCAATTTTTGATTATGGCGCTGGAAATATTTTCAGCTTGAAAAATTCCCTTGAAAAAATAGGAGCTACAGTTGACGTGATAACAAATTTCGATGATTCAAATACCTATTCTGGATTATTACTGCCAGGTGTTGGCAACTTTGATCCTGCAATGAACAGCATTAGATCCTTTTCCAAAACTCAATTTCAAGAATACGTAGGCACTATGCCTGTTCTTGGAATTTGTCTTGGCATGGAAATGTTTTTTGAAAAAAGCGAAGAGGGAAAAGAGCAAGGTCTCAATGTTATTGATGGTGAAGTGATCATACTTCCTCCATCTATGAAAGTACCTCACATCGGGTGGAATAATCTTGAAATAAAAAAACCTGGAAAAATTCTTGAGGGGGTTGAAGATAGATCTTGGGCCTACTTTGTTCACTCATACAGAGTGAAACCTAATTCCAATGACGTAATCACTGCAGAATCCGATTATGGGATTAAAGTTCCAGCTGTAGTTGAATATAAGAATTTTTTTGGTACACAGTTTCATCCTGAAAAATCCAGTTCCGTAGGAAAAATAATGTTAGAGAATTTTCTCAAAGAGTGTAAAAGATGAAAATAATTCCTGCTATTGATTTAATGAATGGTCAAGTTGTTAGATTGTACAAAGGAGATCCAAACCAAAAGACCGTATACAGTAATGATCCCGTAAGTGTTGCAAAACAATGGGAGTCTGCTGGTGCTGACATTCTTCATTTGGTTGATTTGGATGCCACCCTTGGAATAGGCTCAAATCTAGGCGTTATTAAAAAAATCCTTGATACAGTATCTATTCCAGTTGAAGTTGCAGGTGGATTGAGAGACAGATCACTGGTTACGGATGTAGCAAAACTCTCAGAACGAATAGTTTTGGGAACCTTGGCTTTCAAAGACAAACCGTTGCTGAAATCATTACTATCTGAGACTGGACCGGAAAAGATTGTAATATCTGTAGATCACAAAGATGGCGAAATTGTAATTCATGGTTGGCAAAAAGATACTGGAATTAAATTAATTCCTGCCATGAAAGAATTCCTTGATATGGGATTTACAGAATTCTTATTGACAAACGTTAGTCGTGATGGAACACTTGAAGGACCAGATCTGGATTTTTTAGAACAGGCATGTGTCCTACCAAATGCAAACGTAATTGCCAGTGGGGGAATTTCCAATGTCAACGATGTCAAAGATGTAAAAGAAAAAAATCCATTTGGAGTAATTCTTGGAAAGGCATTGTATGAAAATAAAGTTTCAATTGGGGAGGCAAAAAAATTCTCATGACTCTGACAAAAAGAATCATCCCTTGTCTTGATGTAAAGAACGGCAGGGTTGTAAAGGGACTACATTTTGAATCAATTAAAGATGCAGGAGATCCTGTGGAGCTTGCAGAAAAATACAGTGATGAAGGGGCAGATGAGCTTGTCTTTTTGGATATCACTGCATCTGATGAACAACGAGAAACCATCAAAGACCTGGTTAGAAAAGTTGCATCTGTAATTGATATCCCGTTTACAGTTGGTGGTGGCGTTAAATCCTTAGATGATGCTAGGAATATTCTTTTAAACGGCGCTGATAAAGTTGGAATCAACACCGGTGCCATAAAAAATCCTAAAATAATTACTGAACTGATGGAATTGTTTGGCAGGCAATGTATCGTAGTAGCAATTGATGCTAAAAGAAACTATGACCTTAAAGAGAATGTAACTGTCTTTTCAGAACATAACAAAAAATTCTGGTTTGAGATTTTCATTTATGGTGGAAAAGAGGGAACAGGAATTGATGCGATTTTATGGGCAAAAAAGACAGACAAACTAGGAGCTGGAGAAATCCTACTTACCAGCATTGATAGCGACGGCACAAAAGATGGATATGACATCTTACTTACAAAATCCGTTGTTGACTCTGTATCCATTCCAGTAATTGCATCAGGTGGCTGTGGAAAGCCGGATGACATGGTGGATGTATTTAGAGAGTCTAATGTTGATGCTGCACTGGCTGCCTCTATTTTTCACTATGACACTCATGGAGTCAAAGGTGTCAAATCATATCTTAAGGAAAAAGAAATTCCTGTAAGATTATAATATCTAACTCACAAACACAAAAGCATGAACAAGTCAATATCAGATGTAGATTTTGATAAAGGCGGAGGCCTGATTCCTGTAATTGTTCAGGATGTCAATACCAAGGATGTTTTAACATTGGCATACTCAAACAAAGAATCCCTGGAACTTGCAAAAAAAACCGGCAACTCTTGGTTTTGGAGTCGTTCTAGAAACAAGCTTTGGATGAAGGGAGAAGAGTCTGGCAATACTCAAAAGATTCGAGAAATCCTAGTTGACTGTGACTCTGATGCGATAATTTATCTTGTAGAGCCATCTGGTCCTGCATGCCATACTGGAGAAAAAGTCTGCTTTCACAATAATTTGAAATAAATCAGCATACGGGCTGATAGCTGTCTTCATCACCTGGAATGACTTTGTCTGTAATCTCAAATTTTAAATTTTTGTAATCCGTTCCTCTAAATACTACTGTCCAACTGCCTACAATGTCATCCATTGTACATAGTCCTCTTGTCTTTGAGAGTTGAGGTTGGATGTAATAGTTAAATGCATTTTTCTTTGCACCGTCAAATGGAACTGTTAGATATACGGAGTTGTGCGTATCATTAAGAGGTCTAAGGAATGCAACTTGTCCTTTCTCCTCGTATTCTAGTCCGCCAATTACTAGAAATATTTTTTCACCAGCAACATATTGACTTCGATCAATTTGGAAGGGCCCCGATGTGATCCATTCTCTTTCTTTTGGCGAATACTCATTTTCCAAATTGATTTTTTCAATCTCATCTAACTTTGCTTGAACTTCTGGAGCAATTTCTTCGTCTGGAATCAACTCTCTGTCCAACGTGGTTTCTATCTCTATAGTGTCTGACTCTTGATTAAGTGCAAAAACAACTCCCAAAATCACCACAATTGCAATTCCTCCTACGATTCCTATCATTGCACCTTTCTTCATGTGATTATTTTTTTTCAAAATCTCTAAAAAACTTACTCATTTTTGAAAAATTTACAAATACTTGTTCTTTTCTGTATTTCTCTCTATTAAATACACAATTTTACTGCTTTTTTTATTAATTATGAAAGAAATCTCGGTATATTTTTATCCGGTAAAATTAAGTATAACTTAACTTGATATTAGGATTTTTTATCTGCATTCTCAAAGGAGCTAATGATCTTGACTAGAACCTCACTACAATGCAGAGAATGTAAAAAAGACTATGATACCGCCTTCAAGTATGTATGTGAAGAGTGTTTTGGACCCCTTGACGTAAAATATGACTTTCCCACAATTACAAAAAACACATTTGCAAATCGTGAACATACCTATTGGAGATATTTTGAATTACTGCCAATAGAGAACAAATCAAACATTGTAAGTATCGGTGCAGGAATGACACCCCTTATCAAGGCTGATAACCTTGGAAAAAAATTAGGATTAAACAACCTCTACATCAAAAACGATTCTGTAAATCCGACGTTTTCATTCAAAGACAGGCCAGCTGGGGTTGCAATATCAAAAGCAAAGGAACTTGGATTGTCAGCCGTTGGTTGCGCATCTACAGGCAATCTGGCATCGGCAACTGCGGCACATGCAGCTAAAGCTGGATTACCCTGCCACGTGTTTGCTCCAAGTAATATTGAGATGGCAAAGATTGCACAGGCATTGTCATATGGTGCAAACTATATCGCAGTTGATGGAACATATGACGATGCAAACAGAATTGCAGCCCAAATTGGTGACAGTAAAGGCATTGGCATAGTAAACATCAACATGCGCTCTCACTATGTGGAAGGCTCTAAAACATTTTCATATGAAATTACAGAACAGCTTGGCTGGCAAGTACCTGATCAAGTGATAGTTCCAGTAGGTAGTGGTGCAATGCTTAATGCAATTTGTAAAGGATTTGAAGAACTACAAACAGTTTCATTGCTAAACGATGTTTCTAACATGCACATGATTGCAGCACAACCACATGGATGTGCACCAATCGTTGATGCATTTAAGAAAAACAGTAAAGAGGTAATTCCAGTTGAACATCCTGATACTGTCGCAAAGAGTTTGGCAATAGGTGATCCTGGTGATGGGAGATATGTTCTGAAGCGATTGGCACAGTATAATGGATTTGCAGAAGAATGTAACAATAAAGAAATTTTAGATGCCATACTGCTTTTGGCTCAGACTGAGGGAATATTTACAGAGCCTGCAGGCGGTGTATCTGTTTCTGTTTTGCAAAAGATGGTGGAACAAGGAAAAATTGACAAAAACGATAAAGTGATATGTTATGTTACAGGTAATGGTCTTAAAGCAACTGAATCCATCATGGAAGTTTTGAAAAAGCCTACAGTAATGAAAGCAGACATTGCAGAAATTTCGGCGGTAGTAAACTGATGACCAATATCGTATTTACAATTCCTTCAGTGCTAAATTCTGGTGGTGGCGAGAAGAAAACTGAGATCTCAGCTGATTCTTTACAGGATGCGTTTGCAAAAATCTCTGAAGTATTAGGTGATGATTTCAAAAGACGAGTATTGGAAGGTGATGGCACTCCACGATCTTTGATTAATATTTACATTAACGGAAAGAATGCAAAGTTTTCTAGCGGTATGGAAACTGTACTAAAAGATGGTGATGAGGTGTATATTCTACCTGCAGTAGCTGGAGGATCTGAAGAACTATCAAAAAAAGAACTGGATAAATACTCTAGACAAGTAATGCTTGAAGAGATTGGATACACTGGCCAACTAAAACTAAAGAATGCAAAAATTTGTGTGGTTGGTACTGGTGGTTTAGGTAATCCAATTACTACAAGACTTGCAGCAATGGGTGTAGGAACTTTAAGAATTGTTGATAGAGATGTAATTGAATTATCTAATTTGCATAGACAGACAATGTTTGATGAAGATGATGTGGGACAAGTAAAAGTCGAAGTTGCTGCAAAAAAACTACAGAAATTAAATCCTAATTGTAAAATTGAAGCACTGGCAATATCTGTTAATGATTATACTGCATTAGAAGTGGTTGAGGGATGCGATGTTGTAGTTGATGCATTGGATTCAGTTAACGCTCGATATGCATTGAATAAAGCATGTGTAAAGTTTGGAATTCCTTTTGTAACTGGCGCTGCTGTCGGAGTATCAGGTCAAATATTTACAATACTTCCTGGAACTAGTGCATGTTACTACTGCATGTTCCCATCACTTGATGAGGATTCCGTGCCCACATGCAGCATTGAGGGAGTTCATCCATCTATACTATCTATTGTTGGAGGAATTGAAGTATCTGAAGCAGTTAAGGTAGTGATGGGAAAAAAACCCAGTCTTTCTGATAAAATATTACATGTAGACATTGAGAATCTTGATTTCACCTCAACTAGAACATTTAGAGCAGATGAATGCCCTATATGTGGTTCTGGGAAACTAGAAGAGACTGTAAGAGAGGAACTAATCTTAGAAGAGTTATGTGGTAGAAATCGCGGTAAGAGAACTTTCTCCATCACACCTACCAGTACATTTGATCTTGATGTGGATACAGTAACTGGTATAGCAAAGGAAAAAGGATTCCTAGTAGATAATCAAGGAGAACTCGGACTATCATTGAGAACAAATGAGATGTCTGTTAGCTTCATGAAGAAAGGCTCTGCAGTTGTAGTCGGACCAAAAGACGAACAAGAGGCCATTGTTTTGTACAAGGAATTGTTAGGCAAGACCATCAAAACAGCAAATTAATTATCTACTGTTTCTAAATTGGTTCTATGAATAGAATTATTTTATTTTCATTTGTTCTGCTTTTAATTCCATTTAGTAATTCCTTTGGCGCAACTCAGACCCAACTTGGAGATGATGTATTTATTTTTGTTCAAAGCACTATACGCAACTCTGATGGAACGCTTGTAGCATATTTAGAGTCATCAAAATTCACTGATCTGAATCTATCTGAAATGAAAACTTTTTTGGACTTTGAGTCCTCACGTGGAAATGATCCAGTCATTATAATTGATGGAGAGAAATATCAGGTGATTAGAAGAGTACAATCCCAGTCATTTGACTCTGAAGGATTAGTAGCAAGTACTATTCTCTCTGATACTATAGATTACAAACCAACTGTTCTTGCTAGATTTGCCCATGACGGATATCCTGTGGAATCTGGGGACACTTTGGAATCAATGTGGACATTTGTCAGGACTGTCTCTTAGAAAGTAATACTCCTACACCCATTGCAAAAAATACTACAAGAGGGACAAATCTGTACGGCTGATTTGTCTGATTTGTAAAGCCTGTAAGTATTGGCGCAATTAACAACATTCCTGAGATAAATACAATAATTGATTCTCCATGTTTGATGCCGTTCCTTGATACCATGAATAATCCAACCATTAGTGGTATAGTAAATAACATTACCAATCCATCTGATCTTAACTGGTATGCAAATGATGTAAATCCCATCTGAAATTCTTTTGCATCAAATGATTCTTCTGTTCCTTGTGTTGCAGAAATTTCTGTGGCTGCAATGCCTCCAGCTAGAATAATTCCTGCAGTAGCTCCTGAGATGATTAATTTTTTCTTTCGAGATATTTCACTTCTTAAAATAAAGTAAATTGACATTGGCAAAAATGCTGCAGTCAGTGACTTTGCAGGAATAGATAACAGATATGCTATTGGGGACAAAGGCCAGAATCTATACACTGCGTATAGTGATGTTAGATAAAATAAAATCCAGAAATTTGTGTAAGATACAGTAGTGTCGTATGTTAGAAACACTGAACTTTGCAGTAATATTACAGTAGATATAATCCCTGCAAATCTTTTCTGGGTAATTGTTGTAGTAATTAGATATGTTGTGACTAGTAGTGCAATGCTTGCAAGAAATGGAACTACCTTGTAATTACCAAAGATATCCATAGATGTTGATAATAGAAAATATCTTACATGTGGCTCAAATGTTGTAATGGTATCAATTGACCAAGTATCTAGTCTCTTTTTGACTCCAACATGATCCTCTAGATTTTCTTGTACTGATAATTCTCCAGCTGATACTGAGACGTAAATTACTAAAATAATTATCATAATAATTAAAGCAACTTTTTTTGATATCTCAAAAGAGAATACTTTTTCAAATAATTTGGATAGTGCTGGTATCTTTTTTTTATGGTGAAGTAGTGCTAGGACAAAAATTACTGCACTAGATATTATTACACCACCCGACCAGATTCCAGTTTCAAATGGATCAGGCGTTACTGGTTCTACTCCTGGGATGGTTACAGTATCTGATGATAATATTAGGGCTGGAAAAATCACAGAGATGAAACTAATCAGAACAATTCCAATCGAAAATAGGAATACAATCCATGGGATAAAATTATTTGTGCCTGAATCTGTATTTTTTTGCCCTGTCAAGCCTGATTTTGATTATCATACATGCATAAAATCTGAGCGAAAATACAATATCCTTATAAAGTATTTTACCGTACCATACGGTAATAGTGATATATGTGTTGCCAGTGGAACTATCTAAGAAAAAGATTGTAGAGATTAGAAAAAAGATTGAGCAGAAAAACTCTGTATTTGCCCAAAAACGATATCTGGATTCAATGATTTTACCCTCAAAAATTATAGGGAGAGAGACAGAAACTGAGAAACTTCTTAGTAACATAATGAGTCTCAGAGATGGTTTTGTTGTACCTTTTGTGTCAGTTTATGGTAGGAGTGGCTCTGGTAAATCTACTGTTATAAAATTTGTATGTGAAAATTTATCGGATTTGATATCTTTTAGATTTGTAAATTTACGAAAAGCAAAGACTGTATTTGGTTGTGCCAATATGATTTTAGGAAATCTTGGAGAAAAATCACTTTGTAGTGCACAGGGATTGAATAAAGCAGTGGATTGCATGCAATCTCAAATTGAAAAAGTCTTGAAACATGAAGGCAAAAAATATTTTGTGTTGGTGTTAGATGAATATGATGTAATATTTTCTGACACTAGAAATAATCCCTCTGACTTTGTGTACAAACTGTTACAAATGGAGGAGAACTTGCGTGAAAAGGGAATTTGGACTTGTATCATCACAATATCCAATAACGCACTGCATGAATATGATCTCGATGACCGTGTCAAATCTAGAATGGGAAGATCTGATGTATCTTTTTCTCCTTATTCACAATCTGATGTTTTTGGAATATTGTCTGATCGTTGCAAAAAAGCTTTCAAGATTAGAATTCCAAAAGATGTTTTAGAGTATTGCGCTTCTACTAGTTCATCAGATCATGGTGATGCAAGACGTGCACTTGATTTGCTTAGAACCGCCGGTGAGATTTGTAATGGAGTAAAAATCACCGTTGCTGATATTGATTCTGCACAGAAACTTTTGCAAAAAGATAGGGCTCATGAGGTTGTTTCATCTGCGCCATACCATATGAGGTGTATTATAGGAGCAATATGCTATCAATCAATTATTGGTGGGGATCTTGGAATGCCACCTCTGTGATTTACAAAAAATATACTGATTTGATATCTGCAGAGAACAAGCCACTATCATACAGGCGATGTTCTGATTTGTTGATTGAACTTGATAATTCTGGGCTTGTTATGTCTCGTGCGTATTCTAGGGGTAGGAATGGCTATGGAAAGGAGTACAAGCTAAAGATATCGCCTGATTTGGTAGGGCCAGTAATTGGCAAGGATTGGTTTAATGGTTTGATAGAGCAAAAGGTGAGAACTGATGAGGCTCAGGATCTTTTGAAGAATCTGAAAAAATCAAGGTTTGGACGAAGATCTCGTTTTAGTGGTTTTTAGATGATGAATTATTTCTAAAAACTTTAGTCAGTATAATTAAATGACCAGCTTCTTTGTATATGTATAATTGTTAGACAAAGAGACTTTAGAAAAATATGATCCTAATGGAATGCACAAGATATATGATAAATGGCCTAGGATTGCAAGAGATGCATACGAGTCTGATTTAAAACCTGTTGATTTTACTGGAATAGATCACATTGTTTTTGCTGGAATGGGAGGCTCTGGTGCAATTGGCGACTTGTTTCTTTCTATACTATCAAAAACATCAATTCATGTGACTGTGGTAAAGGGGTATCTGTTACCAAAAACTATCAACTCTAAAACATTAATTGTCATAACAAGTGCATCAGGAAATACTATTGAAACTCTAACAATTGTAAAATCTGCAAAAGAACTTGACTGCAAAATAATTTGTTTTTCATCAGGTGGAAAACTAGAAGAATTTTGTAAGAAAAACAATACCTTACATCGTAATGTCATGATGCATAGTAATCCGCGTGCTTCTTTTCCTGCATACGTTTACTCTATTCTTAAGGTGTTGCATTCTGTCATTCCAGTAAACAAAACTTGTATTGAAAATTCTATATCCCAAATGGAATTATTATCAGAAAAAATTTCTACCCAAAATCTTACTACAACAAACCAATCATTGGCTTTAGCAGAATGGTTAGATGCCATTCCTGTGATATACTATCCTTGGGGGCTTCAGGCATCAGCTATTCGATTCAAAAATTCTATCCAGGAAAATGTGAAATTCCATGCAATGACGGAAGATGTTATTGAGGCATGCCATAATGGGATTGTTTCTTGGGAAATAAAATATGACGTAAAGCCTATCTTGATTCAAGGCTCTGAGGACTATATCAAGACAAAAGAGAGATGGGAAATATTAAAACAATATTTTAAGGAAAACTGTATTGATTTCTGGGAGGTTTTTTCAGTTGATGGAGATGTATTATCCAAAATAATTAACTTGATTTATCTCTTGGACTTTGCAACTATCTATAAAGCAGTACTCAATAAGACTGATCCACACCCAGTAAAATCAATAGACTATATCAAAAAACATATTTAGCAAGCTTATAATTTTAAAATGTTTTTAATAGTATATTGAATTCTCAAAGAGTTTCAGTAATCATTCCTGTTTACAACTCTGAGAAATTTCTCAAAGAATCAATAGAATCTATAATACACCAAACATACTCTGATGTTGAGATTATTGCAGTTAATGACGGCTCAACCGATGGATCACTGGAAATTTTACAGCAATATGAAGATAAAATTTTCATCATTGATCAAAAAAACATGGGATTGGCTGAAGCAGTCAATGCAGGAATCAAGAAAATGTCTGGTCATTGGCTAAAATGGCTATCCCCTGATGATGTGTTGTATCCTAATGCCATAGAAATTTTAGTTGATAATGCAAAAAAATTACCCGAAAACACACTTGTCTATTCTGATTGGGAAATGATAGATAAAATTGGTAATAAAATACGTAATTTTTCTGAGTCTAATTATAATCGTCTAAACAACTTTGAGTTTGGTGTACGATTGCTTGATGGTCAACAAGTCAATATCAATACATCTCTTATCCCGTCATCTATTATAAAAAAATGCTTAATGAAAAATTTGGATGATATGTCTCTAATTGATTATGACTTTTTTCTCAAATGTAGTATTTTATATAATGTAAATTTTTTTCTAGTAAAAAAAATCCTTCTGAAATATCGTATTCATAAGAATCAATCATCACACAAAAATATTATTAATTCTTTGATATACCAAAATAAAATTCGTGATGATATTCTTTCTCATCTAGATGATGATACTAAGACTATGTATGAAAAAGAAATCAAAAACTACCAAAAAAATAAAACAACATCAAAAAAATTTATGGAACTAGGTCTAAAACTCTGCCAATTATTTCCTGTGTGGTTATCTGATAAACTGTTGAACTTTTATCTGAATCAAATTAGAAGCAGTAGGTAAAAACCTGTAAATTTCAATAAACCATATTTTGCGTATTCTCCATCTGACTTTTGGAGGCGTCGGCACATGTCTCTTTCATCTTGGTTGAGAGATTATCTCTATGTTCCACTGGGTGGTAATAAAAAATCCAAAAAAAGAACTTACATAAATTTGGCAATCGTGATGTTTTTGGGTGGGTTATGGCATGGTGCTTCTTGGAACTTTGTAATTTGGGGAATTCTTCATGGTGTCTATTTGGCAATACACAAAATATTGCTAGATAGAATTCCATCTTTAGGACATAATCAATTCTTTAAAACAAAGATTGGTTTTGCTATTTCCATTTTAATCACACAATATTTTGTATTTTTGCATGGATTGCATTTCAAGTAAGAAATATTGATAATCTTATGTATTCTATGGAAAAATATGTTGTGCTGGATTTTCTTTTTCAAAAGACATATGAAATTATACTGACCTATAAATTTGAAGTTTCTTTAATGGTTGTATTTTTTGTATTACATTACATATCTTATAAAAAGAAAAATCTACCTAAAAAAATATCTAAATTTAGATTGTCATTTTGGCTTGTATTTCTTTTTGTTATAATTACGGGAATATTGTTTTTTTATAACGGTAACCTTGAAGATTTTATATATTTTCAATTTTAGTTTTGTATATCAATCATAGTTTTTGACTTTTATAATTACAAATCCTGTCTCTCTGGAAATTTTGAGACATACATATTTCATAGATTATTGTTTGTCCCTTTATCCCTTCTCAAATAATGATATTTCCTAAAATTATTTTTCCTTTAATTAGAAATTTTGTTATTTTATATTATATTATTAACTCAAAATTTACGGTGATAGTCTATGCAAATTTTTTTCAGTTGGTGTAATTCAATTATAAGATTTGTCCTTTAGTCTTACATGTTAGATTCTTTTTTGTACATTTTTTTTAATATGCAAAAACCATTACAATTAAAATAATTGTAAAAACGAAATATTGATTCTGATTGATCTAAAAATCTGGCAATTGCTTTTAGTACTTCTGGCGTTTGTGTGTCATGTAGTGTGATGTATCCTCCTGGCACTAAAAATTTTTCAAATAAAATCAATTCTTTTAGTGTATCTTCAAAAGTATGACTTGTATCAATAAAGAGATGATCTATTCTTTGTTTCCATGATGCTGCCAACATTTTGTCATCTCCTTGTAAAAATGTCCACCAATTCTCTAATCCATACTCTGATATTCGTGTTTTTGCTAGACTACACTCCAAAATATCCATGCTCCATAAATGGCCTCCAATTTTTGAAACTCCTTCTGCTAATGTAACAGTTGATTCTCCCTCTCTTACTCCTAATTCTAGAGTTCGTCTTAGGTTGTTTTCTACCGTTAGAAAGTATAATGTTGTTAAATGATCTGAAATATCTGATCCTTTTGTTATGTGTTGAAGTGTGTGTTTCATTGGTAACTGTGTCTTTGATAAAATATCTGTGACTTCTGCTAGGAGATTAAAAGAATCATTTTCATGTCTTTCATGAGTTAGATACCATGTGTTGAATTTTTCAAGCTTGGTAAATTCTTTGTCTTCCCATCTTTTATCGACTATTCCTGCTGCCCAATTTATCAATTCTTGAAAGTTGTTTTCATGAATTACTGACATGAGATCATCTCTTCTGTGATAAATCTCAAATAATGTTTCTAATTGTGGGATATTTTTTATCCTATCTTTAATAGAGTTTTCTTTCTCATGTTCTTGGTACCATTGTGAATATTTTTTTAGCTTTTCAAATACCTCATCTGAAAAACTTTGTTTACAAATTTTTGCTGCCCAATTAATTAATGCCTGAAAATTGTTGAATTCCACTTCGGGAAAAACTTCCTTTAAGTCTATTCTACTGTTGTATATTTCCAATAAGTTTTTTATTTCAATATCGCTTGTGTTGTATGACATTTTTCATTCCTTTTTTTGAAATTAATCCAACATTCTTTCTTTCTTCCAGTAAATCCCAGTCCAATCAATTTTTTGTATTGGTTCTTTAATATTATGTTGTTCTCTAAAATCATTTATAGCTTCACGGCAGTTGATAATGGCACCATAATCATCTACAATCAAATAACCCCCAACTGTTAATTTGTCATATAAATTTTCCAACACTTCCCATGTTGAACTATACATGTCACCGTCTAATCGTAGAATCGACAGCTGTTTAAATGGAGGATTTTTTGTTGTGTCCTTGAACCAACCCTTCAAAAATTTAACTTGATCATCCAATAAATCGTAAGCCTTGAAACTATTTTGTGCTTCTTCTAGACTCACACGTAAAAAATCAAATGTGTGATGTCTGTCATCTATGTCCTTTGGATATTTTATATGATCTGGTTTAGGAAGTCCTTCAAATGAATCTGCAACATATACAATTTTGTTATTAACATTGTAGTGTTTTAATAGCATTCTCATAAAAATAACGGCACCCCCTCTCCATACTCCAGTTTCGATCATGTCCCCTTTGATGTTATTTTTTATCACTTCTTCAACGCAAAATTGTATGTTGTTTAGTCTCTTCAGTCCTATCATAGTATGTGCGTTTTCTGGCCAAATTTTTCCAGTCAATTTTTCTTCATCTATGGGTTCATCCAATGTTGAAATCATTTGAGATTTTGTAATTAAATTTACATTTTTAAAAAATATCCGTCGTATTGATTCATCATAAACAGTATCAGTCAAAATTCTCTTGAAAAAATCTATTTTTATTTTTTGAAATTGCTTTATCTCGTCACTCTTAAGATCATCAAGTATTCCTCTAATTGACTGAAATAATTTAAAATTCATACTATCACTTAGTAAATTTTTGTAAATTAATGTTTTAGTATGTATACATAATTTTAGTTCAGTCTCTTCAAAACTTTGTATCCGAACAAAAATAACTTTCTATAAAATGAATTCTTATTGTATAGATTAATGAGAAAGTCTTCCACGTCTTTTAGATTGATGTTTTCAGCAACTATCTCTGTTTTGTCTTTTAAAAATTCTACAGTAATCGTATTTCCTAAATTTTTATAACATTTTTGCAACAGATAATAACAATATTTTTCATCTGCAATTAAGAGTGCGCATTCTAAAAGTGATTTTGCCTCAGAATATTTTTTTTGAAAAATCTGATTTTCAGCAAATCTGATGAATGTGGAATATCTGTAAGGATTTATTGCGAGCATTTTTTTAAAATAGCTTTCGGATTCATTATATTTTCTTAATGTAAATAGTCTGTCTGCAATGCCTTCTATTGCAGGATGAAAAAATTCATCTGTTTTCTCAATTTCTCTATATATTTTCAAAGCAGATGTTAGGTTATTTTTTGATATCATTTTATCTGCGGTATCTAACTTTTCTAATGTTTTATTTTTCAAGGTGTCATTTTTATTTTTAATATATTCTAGCTTTTCTGAAAGTTTTTTATCTGTCAACGCACTTGCATTTCTACCTGTATTTGCTATATCAATCCAATATTCCCCTGTTACTTCAGGTATGTGAATGAATGGTGTAACATAAGAAAATCTACGTATAATGTCCCAGTCTTCATAATAATCTAGTTTAGTGTCATACTTTCCTACTTTGTTAAAAAGCTCTTTTTTGTGAACCATTGTAAAATTTGGAATAAAATTTGTCTCCTTTACAAAAAATACCCTTGCTGTTTGATTTTCAATTAACTCTTTTTTGTAAGTAAACTGTTCTTGGATCTGATTATCTATAATGCAATCCACTTTAACATAATCCGTATACACAAACTTTCTATCCTTGACTCTTAATAGTTCGTCGATTGAAATTTTTAGATGATTTTCATACCATCTGTCATCATCGTCTAAATATGCAATTATTTCTCCCTTGCTGTTGTCTATTGCTAAATTATTGGCATATGACTTCCCATGATTTTCTTCTAAATGAATATACTTAATTCTTGAATCACCAAAACTATTTACTATTTCTTGTATATTTTCTCCTCCATCATTAACTATTAGTAATTCCCAATTTTTGTATGATTGTTGAATAACACTTTTGATGGATGTTTGAATTATTTTTTTCCTATTCATGGTAGTCATTATTATCGAAACCAGTGGGTTTTCCAGTATGGACATTTTTGTATTTGGAAACCATTTTCGTAACAATTTCCTTCTTCCCATTGGCATGAGAAATCGTAAATCAAAATCAGGATCTTTTACAGATGAAAAACTTGCACCACTTTTATGATATACAAAAACATCTTCAGCAATCAAAACTTTGTATCCTTTTTCTCTGATCCGCTTACAATAATCATCATCATCATATCCACCATGATTAAAATCATCATCTAATTTTCCTATTTTAGAAATTAGATCTGACTTCATTACTATGCAAAAACCTGCAATTCTGTGATACTCTATAACACTTTTTTTGTATTTTTTATTGACTTCTATTCCAAATTCTTTAATTTTCTTCGGCTCATTAGATTCTAGACCTTCTACTTTTTGAATTATCCCTGTTCCATTACTTACAGGACCAATTGCTCCTGCTTTTGGAACATTTTTTAGATGATTAATTAATATCGATAACCAGTTAAAAGTTACAATGGTGTCATTGTTTAACCAAACTGTATATTTTGCATTTACTTTTTCCAACCCCTGATTCATCGCTTTTGCAAAACCTTTGTTTTCATCATTTGAGATTAAAATTGAATTTGGAATTTGTTTAAGATACTCTATTGTCCCATCTGATGAATTATTATCTACAAAAATAATTCTATAATCTACATTTTTTGTATTTTCTTTAATACTTTTTACACATCTCTTTGTATACTCTAAACCATTCCAAGTAATGATTATGATATCTACTTCAATCATTTTTATCAATATTCTAACCTATGATTCATATTTTAATTCCATTTTATTAGTTTGAAACATATATTCTAATTTCATGATAATATCGTGGATTGGAAACAGTGGATATATAAAATAAAAACGAAGCAAATTGATGAAAAATTCGATTTAGATCAAGAAGCCGAAAATCAAATAAAAAACATTTCTAAATTTATACATTCTGGAGAATCTAATCGAATTAAAGCTTTTGAATTGGGGGAAAAAAATAATATTCATATAACACCAGTCCATTTCTATCAACCTATACCTGATACCTCAAAACTTGATATTGACATGTTTAATAAACAACTTCATTTTAATGGAATAAATTTTCGTTTGGATGAACAGCTAAAATTGGTAGAACTTTTTTCAAAATTTTCAGATGAATTAAATAACATTCCAAAAAAACCAACTAAGAATAAAAAACAATATTATTTTGAAAATAATTTTTTTGGAGAACTAGATGGCATAATATATTATTCAATAATTAGAGAATTCAAACCTGATTTAATAATGGAAGTTGGTTCTGGATTTTCTACTATGATTGCATCTCAAGCTGCATCTGTTAACAAAAATACAAAGATCATCTCAATAGAACCTTATCCAAATAATATTTTAAAATCCGGTTTACCTAATTTAGAAAAAATTGATCAAAAATTTGTACAATCTATCCCTTTAAATGAGTTTAAAAAACTTCAAAAAAATGATGTTCTATTCATTGATAGTACTCATATTGCAAAAATTGGCTCTGATGTAAATTATTTGCTTTTACATGTTATTCCTGAATTGAACCCTGGAGTGCTTATACACATTCATGATTTTTTCTTTCCATATGAATATCCTGAAGACTGGATATTAAAACGAAAATTATTTTGGAATGAAATGTATGTGGTGTGGGCATTTCTTATTGGAAATTCAGATTATGAAATTTTAACATCTAACTATAATTTAATCAAGAATCATTTTTCAGAACTTAAAAAATCATTTCCATTTATGTCTACATCTACTGGGGGTGCAGGTAGTTTATGGATGAGAAAACATAAATGATTTTCGATTATTTTTTAATATTTTACTATGTTAAATACTATAATTATCTAAACATTTTTATATAAATAATTTTTCTATATAGAATATATTTTTTATCGAGTAAAAAAATTTGGAATTTGTAAAATATCTAATCAATTATCTAAATTTTTTTAATAAAAGACTGAATAATTTAAAAAATAATAAATGAATCTAATTGATTATGTGAAATGTTGTCTAAAACACTTTATGGTCCTACTACAACTGAACCGATAAATCTAGAATTAATTTACAATGATGGGATCATTAGGGGAGTTACTTCACAAAATCGAGTTCTTCCAAATTTTATCATAATTGGAGAACAAAAATGTGGAACAACTACATTATATGATCATTTAATACAACATCCACAAATATTATCTGCATTAAGAAAAGAAATTCATTTTTTTGATAATCATTATAACGTTGGCTTAAACATGTATAAGGCATTTTTTCCAACTAATAAAGAAATACAAAAAAATGGTTTAAACATAACTGGAGAGGCATCTCCAAATTATTTCCATCATCCTTTAGTTCCACAAAGAATAAAAGAAAATTTACCAAATATTAAATTAATTGTATTGTTGAGAAATCCAGTAGAAAGAGCTTATTCTCACTTTATTATGATGAAAAACGCTGGTTTTGAAACTCTTTCATTTGAACAAGCAATAGAATATGAAAAACAAAATATTAAAGAAGAAAAAATCTCTTGGAAAAATCAACATAGAGTTTTCAATGAAACTCATCACCCATATTTAATGCGAAGTATTTATGTAAATAATTTAAAACGCTGGTTTGAAATTTTCCCTAGAAATCAAATATTAATAATAAAATCTGAAGATTTTAAATCTAATAAAGCTGAAATATTGAAAAAAACATTTGAATTCTTAAATATTTCATCTTATGATTTAAGCGATTTAAAAAATAAAAATGTTGCAAGATACAGTTCAATAAATTCAGATACTAAAAAAATGCTAGAAGATTTTTTTAAGCCTTACAATGAGAAATTATATGATCTTTTAAACATTAATTTTGATTGGTAAAAGTATTGTTTCTAAGATTTAAAAAATTATTAAATTATGTTTTACATATGTGATTAAATTTTTTTATTATATACTACAATTTTAAAAATATCATTAATCTTTAATTTTTGTTACAAAAATCTTGATATGTTTTAATGATTTTTTCAGGCTCTCCAATTTCTATAACTTTTCCTTTATCTAGCATTATCACTTCATCACATATTTTTTTTACTACTGATAAATTATGTGAAACAAAAATTATGGTTTTATTTCTTTTTTTAAATGATAAAAAAGAATCAAAACTTTTTTGTCTAAATGATATGTCTCCTACAGAAATTACTTCATCCACTAATAAAATATCTGGATTCATAGACATTGCAGTTGAAAACATTATTCTCACTTTCATCCCACTTGATAGATGTTTCATTTTGGTGTTGACATATTCTTCTAATTCAGCAAATTTTAAAATCTCCAAAACTTTATCGGTTATAGTGTGTTTATCAAATCCAAGTAAAATTCCTTGAAAAATTATGTTTTCTTTTACACTTAGCTCTTCATTACTACCTACTCCTATTTGAAGAAGTGGACCAATCTTTCCATTTGTAATCATTTCTCCTTCATCTTGTTTTAAAATTCCAGCAATCAGTCTAAGTAATGTTGTTTTACCACTTCCGTTTTTTCCTATAATTCCTATCATTTTTCCTTTTTCAATATTAAACGAAACATTATCAATTATTTTTTTATCTTCTAATTTTGATTTAGATGCTAATTCATTTTTAGATAATCTATAAGATTTTGTCAAATTATTTGCAACAATTGCATATTCGTTCATTTTATAATCTCTCTGCTATTTTTGCCTCAGTCTTTACAAAAAGTATCCACCCAATTAAAAGAACAACAATTGATGATACTGTTACATAGATATACTCATTTATCGTTGGCAATGTATTAAATAAAATTACTTTATGAGCCATTTCAATTATCAACGCTAATGGATTTAATAAAAACAATGATGCTATTTTTGGTGGCATATCATTCACATACCAAAAAATAGGAGTAATGAAAATCAAAGACATTACAACAATTCCCCAAATAGACTGAATGTCTTTAAAATAAAGTCTAATTATTGAAAGCAAAAGAGATACTCCTGTAGCAAAAACAATCAATATTCCAAATATGATTGGCAGTAGTAATATTGTAATTGTAATTTCAATTTTAAGAATTATAATAAACAAAAAGAAGATCCCTATCTCAATACCAATCATGTATAATATGGTGAGAATTCCAGAAAGAGGGAATATTATTTTTGGAATGTTCAACGAAATTATGATTGATTTTTTGTTAACTAGACTATTCATTCCTTGAACTGTTGTTCTAGAAAATAAATGAATCATAATTAATCCACTAAACAGGTAAATTACAAAACTCTCATCTGCAGAACGTAGCGCATTAAACACTAGATAAAGAATTCCTAATTGTGCTAAAGGTTCTAAGATAGACCAAAAAAACCCCAGAAAAGCACCTCTGTACTTTAATTTTAATTCTGTAATTGACAAAAATAATATTGTACTTTTAATTTTCCACAAACCTAAAAATGAATTTAACATAATCCTCTCTCACATGCCTGATATTATTGATTGTATATCATTTTTGGTATGTTTTGATAATGCTTCTATTGGTAATTTTCAAACTATTTTTAATAATTTGTTTTATTTTTAGAATTTTCATCTTTTTTAATTCTATACATATAGTTAGAACACATTTATCGTATATCTTATTCAGATATCTTATGTCCTTTACTTTCAAGAAATTAGATATATCTGAAGTAATACTTGTGGAGACAAACTCATTTTTAGATGAACGTGGGTTTTTTATGGAAAGTTTCAAAGAGTCTGATTTTATTAATAATGGAATTGACACAAAATTTGTACAAGATAATTTTTCCCATTCTGCTCAAGGGGTATTGCGAGGATTACATTACCAAAAATTGTCAAAGGCTCAGGCAAAACTAGTAACTACCTTAAGAGGAGAAATCTTTGATGTAGCAGTTGATATTCGTAAAGGCTCACCTACGTACGGACAATGGATAAGTGAAATTCTTTCTGAGCAAAACCACAAATTACTTTACATTCCAGAAGGATTTGCACATGGTTTTTGTGTATTGAGTAAAGATGCTGATGTACTTTACAAGGTAAATCAGGAGTATTCCTCAGAAAATGAAAAAGGAATAATATGGAATGATCCACAGATAAATGTAGTGTGGCCAGTTGATACACCAATTATGTCAAAAAAAGATCTTCAGTTACCTTTCTTAAAAGATGCAGACAATAATTTTGTATATTAATTTACACTATGATTAAATAACAAATTCAAAACTAACAGACATGAAAATTCTGGTTTGTGGTGGTGCAGGATTTATCGGAAGTGTATTTATAAGAAATTATTTAAAAAATCATTCAGATTCTATTGTTACAAATCTTGACATTTTGACAATTGGCTCAAATATTGAAAATCTAAAAGATCTATACAATCATCAAAATTATAATTTTATTAAAAATGATATTAGAAATGAATCACAAATTGATAGTATAGTTAAAGACATGGATATAGTTGTAAATTTTGCTGCTGAATCTCATGTTGATAGAAGCATTGCAAATCCAAAACCATTCATTGAAACAAACATTCTTGGTACATATTCTATTTTAGAAGCAATAAGAAAACATGATAAACAATTCATCCATGTATCAACTGACGAAATTTATGGAGATGCACTTGGTCAGGATTCTTTTGATGAAAATTCACAAATTAATCCTAGTAATCCATATGCAGCCACTAAAGCAGCAGCTGATAATCTTGTAGCATCATATTACAGAACATATGGGATTAATTGTATCACAACAAGATGTACAAATAATTTTGGCCCAAATCAGTTTCCAGAAAAATTAATTCCAAAGACAATAATTCGTTCAATAAAAGACCTCAAAATTCCACTATATGGAGATGGTGAACAAATCAGAAGCTGGATTTATGTTTATGATCATGTTCAAGCCATTGAATCATTAATTTCAAAAGGAAAACCAGGACAGGTATACAATATTACTGCCTATGAAGAAATTACTAACAAAAGCATTGTTGAAAATATATTGAATTCTTTAGGAAAATCTAATGATATGATAGAATTTGTTGGAGACAGACCAGGACATGATAAACGATATTCTATTGATTCCTCAAAAATAGAAAAAGAGATTGGATGGAAGCCAAAATATGCATTTGATGATGCGTTAAAGCAAACTGTAACTTGGTATATTGAAAATAAAGCATGGTGGGAGCCATTAATTGATGAAAATACACTTCATCCCCAACCTTGGACTCTAAACTGGAAATGAAATTTCTAGTTACTGGTTCTGCTGGATTAGTAGGCTCTCAAGTAGTAAAGGATCTAATTATTCAAAATCATCAGGTATATTCATGTTATAATAATTCAATTCCACAAGATGGAATTCCAACAAAACTTGATTTGGCAAATCAAAATGATATCAAAAATATTCTAAATGAAATCCAACCTGATGTAATAATTCATCTTGCAGCAATGACTGGTGTTGATTTGTGTGAAATAGAACAAGATCTAGCAATGACAATCAATGCTAAATCTACTGAAACTTTGGCAAATGAATCAGCAAAACAAAAATCATTTTTTGTTTATGTCTCAACTGATTATGTTTTTGATGGAAAATTAGGTATGAGAAAAGAAAGTGACTCCCAAAATCCATTAGGATTTTATGGCAAATCAAAACTAACAGGTGAAATTTCAGTAAATAGGTTGGCATCTGGATGGTGCATCGCACGAACTAGTACTCCATTTGGAGTTCATCCTACAAAGAAGAGTTTTCCACTATGGGTAAAAGAAAATTTAGAGTTAAAAAAAGAGATTTCTGTTTTGACAGATCAATATACGTCTCCAACATATGTCCCAAATCTTTCAAAGATGTTAATTGAAATTGCAACAAGGCAAATTACTGGAATGATTCATCTAGCAGGAGCTAATAGAATATCTCGATATACTCTAGCAGAAATGGTTGCAGACAAGCTAAATTTAGATAAAACTTTGCTCAAACCTGTCAAAATCACTGAAATGAATTGGAAGGCACAAAGACCGCAAGATTCATCTCTTGATGTATCTTTAGCTACTGAAATTCTAGAGGAAAAACCTCAAAAAATTGGGCAAAGCCTTGACTTGTTTTTATCTGAATTATGATCGGTTTTATATTGGAATGAATTGACACGGTAAGAATTGAAAGGCATTATACTGCATGGTGGTCACGGAACAAGATTACGACCACTAACGCACACAGGACCAAAACAACTACTCCCAATTGCAAACAAGGCAATGTCTCAATATGCGCTAGAGGATCTAAAGACTGCAGGGGTAACTGAGATTGGAATCATTATTGGAGATGTATATCCTGAAAAAGTAAAAGAATACTATGGAACCGGAGAAAAGTTTGGAGTCAAAATTACTTACATTTATCAGGATGTGCCAAAAGGAATCTCACATGCAGTAAGGCTATGCAAAGATTTCATAGGTAATGATCGATTTATCGTATATTTGGGTGACAATGTTCTAAGAAAAAACTTGATAGACTATACAAAAAAATTTGAAACTTCAAATTCTGATGCCATGATTTTATTATGTGCAGTAGATGAACCACAAAGATTTGGCATTGCAGAATTGGACAAAGACAATCCTGGTAAGATAAAAAAAATCATGGAAAAACCAAAAAACCCACCATCAAATTTGGCAGTAATTGGAATATACTTTCTTACCCCAAAAATATTTGAAATTATAGACAACCTAAAGCCATCTTGGAGAGGAGAACTTGAAATCACTGATGCGCTAGACATGCTAATGAATCAGGGAAACAAAATTGAATACGATACAGTCACTGGTTGGTGGAAAGATACGGGAACCCCTGAGGATATAATCCATGCAAACAAGCTAGTCCTTGATTCTGTTGGCACTGAAAACGAATTCCTGATTGACAAAGAAGCAGAAATTAAAAACAACATAATAATTGGAAAAGGAACCGAAATTTCTAGAGATTCCTTTGTCACGGGCCCCGTAATCATTGGTAAAAATTGCAAGATAGGGCCTGCGGTAAGAATTGGACCCTATGTATCAATTGGAGATAATTGCAAACTCCAAAGATGTGAGATTCAGGATTCTATTGTAATGGCAGACTGTACGGTTAACGCAAAGGTGGATTTTTCTTGCAGCATTATAGCACATGGCTCTGAGATTGAGGATTCTGATGTACCAAAAAAATACCAATTTCTTCTAGGGGAGCGCTCACAGGTTAAGCTGTAAAATTCCTATCAAACTATTTACATATATGATCATTCACAAAGACCACATTGATACTTGCCTGTATTCCTGCATACAACGAAGAATCCCACATTGAAAATTTAGTAAAGTCTGCAAAGTCCCATGTTGACTCTGTTTTAGTATGTGATGACGGCTCTACAGATGACACTGCAAAATTGGCAAAAAAGGCAGGGGCTACAGTAATCTCTCACAAAACAAACAAAGGGTATGGTGCAGCAATTATCTCATTATTTGAGTATGCAAGAAGCAGCAATGCCGAAATCATGATTACTATTGATGGGGATGGGCAGCACAATCCTGACCAGATTCCGTTACTACTTGATACATTGACTCAACATAACGTAGATGTTGTAATTGGCTCTAGATTCCTTAATCAAAATACTGAAGCTCCTGGGTATAGAAAAAGGGGAATCAAAATTATCACGTCAGCTGCTAATTATGGTACAGATCTCAAAGTATCTGACTCCCAATCAGGATTTAGGGCATACTCCAAGAACGTAATTGACGCAATCCATCCAACGGAGGAAGGAATGTCCGTATCGACTGAGATTTTACTAAAGATCTCAAACAAGGATCTCTCCTTAGCTGAGGTTCCGATTACCGTCTCTTACGGGGGTGATACATCAGAGCACAATCCAGTTTCACATGGAATCTCAGTTCTTGCAAATACGATAAAATATGTATCAATAAAGCACCCGCTGAAATTTTATGGAATTCCAGGGATTGCACTAATAATTGCAGGAATTGTTCTTGGCGGCATATTTTTGGATGCATATCTTAACGAACAAACTGTATTTTACGGATCATTGCTAGGATCAGTTGTAATGTTTCTGTTAGGTGCAATACTTTCCGTTACCTCGATAATTTTGTTTTCTATGGCAAATCTTATTCGAGACCGGTACTAGAAATTGTACAATTCCCCTTTCAATGATTTCTTTGCAGAAAATCCCAACTCACTTTTAGCACATGAAATGTCTGCAAAACTGTTTTTTATGTCACCTTTTTTCATATCTTTATGTTTTATCTCTGACTTTTTTCCAAACACATCAAACATGATCCCAGCCAGTTCGTTGATTGATGTTGACTTTCCGCTTGCAATGTTGTATGTTCCGCTTTTGTTTGATTTTAATGCGCAATCAAATGATTCTACAACGTCATTGATTGAAACAAAATCCCTTGCCTGTTGCCCATCACCATAAACTACAAGTGGTTTGTCATCTCTGATGTTTTCAAAAAACTTTGTAATGACTCCCGCATACTGCTTGTTTTGCCCTTTTCCATACACGTTAAATATTCTAAAAATGATGTGATTGATTCCGTTTTTTTTGCAAGTTTTTTCAATTATTTTTTCTGCATCCAGTTTACTTTGCCCGTATGGCGATTGTGGATTTGTTGTACAATTTTCGTTTATTGGAATCTCTTTTGAATCCCCATACACTGCAGCAGAGGATGCAAAAATTATTTTTTTTATCTTGTTTTTTATGCAGCATTGCAGTACATTTACTGTTCCATCAACATTATTTTTTTTTGTAACATCTGGATTAATCACAGATTCATTGACATCAGCTATTGCAGCAAGATGAATCACGACATCGACATCTTTTGAAAACTCACACAAAATATCCAAATCCAAAATATCCCCCTTGAGAAACTTGGCACCTTTTTTCACAAGGGAAATCATGCTTTCGTTTGAACCCGTTGATAAATTATCATATGCTAGGACTTCCTGGTTATCTTTCAAAAGAAATTCTACTAGATATCTTCCAATAAAGCCAGCACCACCAGTAACTAAAATCTTCAACTAATTTCACTGATTAGACACAATTATCATGTTTTCTATGAGATCAATGATATTAAAATATGATAAAATGGTGAAATATTTACCGTATAAACTCAAGAAGACAATCAGATTAGGTTGTATTGATGTAAATTAATCCAAAAAGTGTAAAAATTACATCAGGCGATCAAAAAATTACACAAAGATGGAACTTGATATGAAAAATATGCGAGAATCTTTGTATTTGTGGACAAATCGTTCATTAGCCTTAAATACAAATTTTAAAGAAAACTATCAATAACATGAATAACGAAATAGGACGTAAAATAACTAGTCTTACATTAATGACAATTATGTTAGCAGGCGGTATGGTTATCGCTGCTCCATCTATGATGCCAGCAGCACATGCAGCCAACGCTAAC
>Ga0224513_10000044_pt1 | contig 36841 bp, 37 predicted proteins | sample SF_May12_sed_USG_5_FD_169109 | JGI IMG/M metagenome (GOLD analysis project Ga0224513, IMG submission 169109) | Sediment microbial communities from San Francisco Bay, California, United States - SF_May12_sed_USGS_21 | ecosystem: Environmental > Aquatic > Marine > Sediment | place: USA... | reverse complement strand
AAACAGTGGTTGCCAGGGTGCCGAAGCTGACGCCCCGTTTTTTCACCCCCAGCACCTTTTCGCGTTTTTCCCTGTATTTTTCAAAATTGTAGGCCATGGTGTCTGATCCTCATAAAATAAATGGTGGCTATTCCAGCCTGGTTATTATGACTGGCGGTATTTCATGTACCAGCTGTTCATATTGATGTCTCGCATTTGGATAACCAGTTTTTCACCTACTACAGTCCTGTCCAAAGGAGCAGGGTTGCAACCGCCTTTGATGACATTGATTTTATTAGAGACAAACTTCTGGCCGCAGTTCTTGCAGACCATGTTGTCGCCTTCCTGGTAATAACCGAGACCGGAACGGTAACAGACATCGCAGGCGTCAATGGCAGCGCGGAGAATGCCGTCAGCACTTTTGATCACAAAAAAAGTGACCATGGTGCCGTCCTCAGACTTGACCTGGAAATGATGGGCTTTGCCGTCGCTGACATCTGCAACCGGGATTTCAAGTATACCGTTGACCGGCGAAATCGGACCGCCGCTTATCCCTCCGGTTGCAGAAGAACCAGAGCAGCCGTTTAATGATAATCCTGTGACAAGTAAAATGAGAAGAGTGGTGAGAAACCAGTTTTTTCGTTTATGAAACATTGTAGAAAACCTCCGTAGATTTGTAAAATAGATTAGCTATTGATTAGAGTCTGTCTGTGTAAAGTATCGGTTGTATAATTTCTGCCAGGATGCAGAAGTTGCATTGCACGGGCCTTTGCTGTTGCAACCTCGGCCGGCACGGACTGCCTGCCCTGGGGAAACCGCACGGGGGGTTGAAGTATAAGCTTTTTGGGCCGGGACCTCGTTGGTTGCCAGAACCCTGGCCGGATACCCGAGGCCGGTTATGACTGCCGCAATCCTGCTGTTCTCCAGGTTGTCTGTATGGTCAACTATTACAATCCCCCTGTTCAGGTAGCCTTGCATGCCATAGGTTTCAGAAAGTTTGCTCAGTTCTGCAGCTATATTGGCCAGGCAGGAAGTGCAGGAAAGGTTGCTGACCTGCAGGGTTGTCCGGCTGATAGTGCCTTCATCCGGAGCAGCTTTCCAGGCAGTCGGACCGGCACCGCTGCCACCAGAACCGCCGCAACCGCCGCAACCGCCGCTGGAGCAGCCGGAACCAAAACTGCTTTGCCCGGCAAATTTCTGTGTATTCTGTTCAGGGACGGTTGCAGTCCAGTCAACAGTGGCCGGGTAGCCCAGTTTGCTGATCGTGGCAGCAATTTGCTCATCATCGAGCGTCGACAGATGGTCAACAGTTACACGGCCGGAACGAAGATCAGCGGCCATGCCAAGGGTTCCAGGAACAGTCTTTAATTCCGCCTCAATAGTTGCCAGGCAGGAAGTACAGGAAAGATTGTCCACAATGAAATTTGAACGCTGCACTGTGCTCGAATTCGCCTGGAAAGCGAAAAGGAGACCCAGCAGAAGCGCGCTCAAGGCGGCAATTATTTTTTTATTTTGATTCATTTCTCTTTCTCTTTACATTGTTAAATTTGTATAAACCCATAGCCGATTTCCATATTCATTTAGCAAAGGGTGTGCCATTTTTGTTTTACGCTGCAACTTAATAGTCATGTATTTGAAATTATTACATAAAATAAAGAATGGGAAATTTGATACAGAATAGAGAGAAAAGAAAAAGTGAAGAATATTGTTTAATGGAGAAGCTCATCTTGTATAATATTGACAATTTCTCAAGAAGATCTCACAGCCATTATTGGGGCCAATAAATCAGGATTAGGGGTGCAATACCATTCGGCGGGATTTTTCCGAGGCCGACAATAGTATTTGCCGGGGAAGTAGGAGAAACGGTGTTAACAGTATTTATTGGTAAAGAATATAAATCGTATCAGGTCCCACTCTTTATGCCGAACTTTTCCAGGCGGTAGATAAAGACATGGCGGGGAATTTTTAAGAGGCGGGCTGCCTGGGAGCGATTGCCGCCGCTTTTTTCCAGGGCTTTTAGAATAAGTCCCTTCTCTATATCTTCCAGGGAGATGCCATCAGGTGGAATATCAGGGATTTCAGGAACCTCGGAACTCTTTGCAGTCGGCAGGCTGATATCAGCAGGACCGATGATGGTGCCTTTACGTAAAATAAGGCTCCGTTCTACAGTGTTTTGCAGCTCCCTGATATTACCGGGCCAGTCATACATTTTCAGGAGTGACATTACTTTGTCGGAAAATTTTACCCCGCGCGGGGCGGCGAGTTTTTTTAGGAAATGATTCGCCAAGGCAGGAATATCTTCACGCCGGTCCCGCAGGGGGGGGATATGCAGGGGGATGACGCTGAGGCGATAATAAAGGTCTTCGCGGAATCGTCCTTTTGCAACTTCTTCATGCAGGTCCTTGTTGGTGGCGGCAATGATACGTACATCAACCTTTTCAGTTCGGTCTGAGCCAACGGGCTCCACTTCCCGTTCCTGGATGGCACGCAGCAGCTTTGCCTGCATGTCCATTTTCAACTCGCCTATTTCATCGAGAAACAGGGTGCCCTGATCAGCAGTCTGGAAACGTCCCTTCCGGTTAGCAATCGCCCCGGTAAAGGCACCCTTGACATGGCCGAAGAGTTCGCTCTCAATAAGGTTGTCAGGTATGGCGGTACAGTTTACAGCCACCATGGGCCCACCTTTGCGGGGGCTGTGCTGATGCACCAGCCTGGCCAGGACCTCTTTCCCTGTTCCTGATTCACCCGTGATCAGGACCGTTGCTTCACTGGATGCTACCCTGAGAGCCGTTTCAAGGAGTTCGGCCATGGCGGAATTTGCTGTTTCCATGCCAGAGGTGCCTGTCAGCCTGTTGACCTCATCGGCGAGCTGCTGTTTTTGCGAGCGCAGGGAGGAGAGTTCAAGGGCTTTAGTACAGGAAAGCCGCAGGGTATCACGGTCAAAGGGCTTGGTAATGAAATTGAAAGCCCCTTCGTGCATGGCCTTAACAGCCATTTCAATGGACCCGAAAGCTGTTATGACAATGACCGGTGTTTCCGGAGATTCGGTTTTTATGGCAGCAAGAACTTCAAGGCCGTCCATGTCGCCCAGTTTGACATCGGTTATTACGAGGTTGGGATTTTTTTTGTTGAAAAGATCTAAGCCTTTCTGCCCAGAAGAAGCCGGGATTACATCAAACCCTGCTTCTGACAGGTTGTATTCGGTAACCCTCCGCAAGCTTTCATCATCATCGATAAGAAGAATGGTATCTGCCATTTAATCCTCTGTATAAAATTGAACGAATTTTTTATGTTTACTCAGGAAATTATAAATTATCTTCAATATTTTCGAACGCATTTCCGGTTTGTTTTTTTAGGGCGCTGTCTGATTCAGGAAGAAAGACTGCAAAACAGGCTCCCCCAGTCTCTGCATCAGCCAGCATGAGGGAGCCGCCATAGCTTTCAACTATTTTTCTACTGATGGACAGCCCCAGCCCGGTGCCGCCTTCTTTGGTGGAGTAAAACGGGTCAAAAATCTTATCTTTGAGCTGCTCCGGTATGCCGGAGCCATTGTCTTGTACTGTAACTGTATAGCCGGCTGCATGTTTCATGGTCGCAATTGTTATCTTCCCTTTTGGTGGAGCTGCGTCAATGGCATTTAGAATTATATTTAGAAAAACCTGTGATAATTTTTGACCGGCAACAAGAAAGGCTTTTGCCTCTTCCCATCCGCTCACGGTAAGCGAGATGCTTTTTTTCCGCAGCTGGCTGTCAAGGAGACTGGTAACCCGGTCAATCACCCGGGGCAGGGGTTCGGCTTCCGCATCTTCCTTTGCCCGGCCAGGCATACCCTGGCGCGAAAACTGTAAAACCTCCTCAACCGTGTTGTTGAGCCTGGTTGTCTCTTTGAGCAGGATCTCTACAAATTCTCGTTTCGGATGATCTTTGGGAAACTCATCCAGCAGAATTTCAGCAGTGCCCATTATGGATGAGAGAGGGTTTTTAATTTCATGGGCAAGGGAGGCCGAAAGTTGGCCCAGAGCGGAAAGTTTTTGCGCAGCGCTCAACTGTTCCTCGAGTTCGAGCAACAGTTGGGTTTCGCGGTGCAGCTTTTCATAGGATTTTTCCAGTTTTTCCGACAGTTCCTTGTAGCGCTGCCGCAGGAGTGATTCACGTCCCGCAATAATACCGGTCACTGTACCTGCTGCCAGGTAAAGAATGATTTCCGTAAGCTCACCCAGATAGGTTCCCGTTTCCTGTCCTATATAAATGAGGATATGGGGAATGAACGCTATTGATGAAAGGACCGCGAGTGTTAGCCCGCCCCAGACCCCGAACCATATGGCCCCGAGAACAATGGGGAAATAGCTCAGGCGCCTGAACATATCATGATAAAATATCATGTAGCCTGGAGTGGTAAAGTGCAGCAGGCCGATGCCGATTACAACGAGAACCAGGATGCCAAAAAGAATTTTTCTCATAGATTAGTCATCTAAAAAGTGAAATTATCGGTACATTAAAATAACTCCACAGGTACTATAATGTTTCTAACAGAATGAAACCATTGCTAATTTGTATTCGTCCTGAAACTATTTAAGCTACTGGAGGTGGTTTCCTTTTGTAACCTGCCAGATATAACATGCTTATCCCCAAAGATTTACCAGGAACAGGCTTATGATTGGGAAATAGGTGATGATGATCAGGGTGAGCATGAGAAGGGCGAGAAAGGGTAACGTTGCCCTGTAAAGAGTGACCACGGGTTTGTCAAAACGGTAGCTTGCAAGAAAAAGATTCAGGCCGACCGGAGGTGTACAGTAGCCGATCTGCAGGTTGGTCAGGAAAATAATGCCCAGGTGGATCAGGTCAACCCCATATGCCTCGGCAATGGGAATTATGATCGGCACAACGAGCACAAGGGCTGAGAAGATATCCAGCATGGAACCAACGATGAGTAAAAAGATATTGAGCAGCAGTAAAAACGTGTATTTGCTGGAAATATACTCCCTGATAAGTTCAAAGAGACGCATGGGCACCTGCTGGTCAACCAGGTAGTTAGTCGTAGCCATGGAAGCGGCGAGAACGACCAGTATGCCGCCGAAAAGCACCATGCTCTGGACTATGATCTTCGGCAATTTTGTAATGGAAATATCGCGGTATATGAGAACCTCGACAATGAGAACATACAGAGCGGTTATTGCCGCCGCTTCACCTGCCACAAAAAATCCACCGTAGATGCCCCCTAGAACAATGAAAGGCAGCGGCAACTCCCAGGCCGCCTCTTTCAGCCCGGCAAGCATGTCTTTGTAAGTCGGTTTTTCCTCATCCTTAACTCTGCGGCCGGGTCCTTTTATCATGCTGTAGGCCACGAGGAGAATGAGCATGAGGATACCGGGGAGAATTCCTGCTAAAAAGAGCTGGTCCACACGGGTTTCGGAAATTACACCGTAGAGAATGAGCGGCAGGCTGGGAGGGAAAAGAAGCCCGAGGCTGCCTGAAGATGTGATGAGCCCCAGAGAAAAACGCTCCGAATAATTATCTTTAATAAGAGCCGGGTAGAGCAGGCCGCCAATGGCAAAGATGGTTACACCGGAGGCACCTGTAAAAGCTGTGAACACTGCACACACAAGAAGAGAGACAACAGCCAGCCCTCCGGGCATCCAGCCCAGCAGAACCTGCGACAGGCGGAGCAGCCTCTGGGGTGTGCCGCTTTCAGCCAGAAGCGTACCGGCAAAAATGAAAAGCGGCAGGGAGAGCAGCAGCGGTGTGTCGGATAAACGGGACATCTCGATGATGACGACTGAAAGATCAATATCGATACTGTGAAAAGAGATAAGGGCCAGGGCCGAAATCACTATAAAAAGAGGGGTCCCGAGGATAGCCAGAACAAAGATGAGAATATTTGCGAAACCCATGGGAATGGTCTAAGTCTGGCCGATAGTTGATTTTCGCAGAACAATGTCGCCTAAATCCTTCAAAGCAAGGATCAGGAAGCGGCCGGCGATAAGAGCAAAAGCAAGCGGATAGACGAGGTTGAGTTCCCAGGAGGGAATGTCAAGAATGGACCTGCCGCCATACAACGCCTCGTCACGGACAAACTTTACAGCAGCATACGTGAGGAGAATGCAGATACCGGCTGAGAAAAAATTAAGTAGAACCCGGAGCCATGGCAGGAACTGTTCAGGCACCAGGTGGGAAATGATATCAATGCTGATGTGTTTGGACTGTTTTGTTGCCACCGCTGCCCCAAAGAGACCGGCCCAGACGACCATGTAGCGCAGCAGAGGGTCAGCCCAGAGAATACCACTGGAATAAAAAGTTCTTAAAAAGATCTGGACACAGGCAAGCAGGATCATGGCCAAGAGCAAAAGGCAGAGAAAGGCCTCTTCTGTCCAGGTCAATAAGGTGCCAATGTGGGTGAAAAACTTTTTCAGGGTGCCCATGTAATTTATTGCTGGGGTGCGGAAAGCTCTTTGTGGTAGTTGTCCAGGTACATCATGGCTTCCGTGTAAATACTTTTGGAAAAGGCGTCACCCACCAGTTTTGCAACAGTCTTTTCCCGGTAGTTAGTCTGCAGTTCAGCCTTGGTCATGGGAGTAAGTTGGACCAGGGTAATGCCGTTTTTAATCAATACCTGCATTGCTTCCTCGTTGCTTTTTCTGGTGTCGCTGAGAAGTTTGCCAAAATGGGTCTTGACTGCAGTTTTCATCAGTTCGGCATAGTGCGGCGGCAGCCTGGAGAATGTTTTTTTGTCAAGAATAAATGCCCCGTAGGCATAAGCAAAAGGGATATCCGTTATATAAGAAATGCGTGTGAACCACTGCAGGGCAATAGAGCCGTAATAAGAATTGAAAGCTGTATTGATGAGCCCCGTCTGCAGCGAAGTGAGCACGTCAGGAATTGAAAGGGGTATGGGAGTCACCCCTACTGTTTCAAGAAGAACCCGGCTGATGGGGTCGCCTTCCGGGGCCCAGGCTTTACTCTGTTTTAGCTCGTCCAGTGTTGTGATCGGTGTGGTGGACATTGTATAGACAAAGCCAACCTCGGACACAGCAAGGAGTACCATACCCTTATCATCAAACTCTTTTTCGAAGCGCGGCATGAGCTTCTCTCTGACCCGGTCAACCTCATCATAGGAATTAAACATGAAGGGAATGCCAAGCACCCTGAAATCAGGAACAACTTCACTTATGCCGGTCATGGTAAAACCACCGCCATTGAGCTGTCCGACACGCATTTTGCGGTACATGGCCCGGTCGTCGCCCATGACACCACCGGCATAAATCTTAAAGCCTATTTCGCCGTTGCTTTTTTCCACAACCTCATTGGTAAAGTCACGGAACCTTTTAGTCCAGACGCTTCCTTCCGGAGCCAGGGAGGCAACCTTGAAAACATACCTGGGGCTGCCCGCATATGCACTCTCAAAAGCGTTGACAAGAAAAAATGCAATAAGAACGACACAAAAAAATTTAGTAAGAGTTTTCATCGTACTCATGTTTAAAAGAATTCATCGACCTGGTCGATGAGTTTTTCAGCCATAACCTTGGCCAACTTGTTGCTTGAAGCCATATCGGATTCCTTCAGGGGCTGTTCCATCACCTCTGCCAACAGTTTGAGGTAGAGCTCCCGGTCAAACGTCATGCGGGCGTAAGTTTGGGCATAGGCAACATGCGTGAGCAGAAATTGCCTGTGATTTATTGCAAGTGCCCGTTCAAAGTGTTTGCGGCTGGTTTCAGGTTTGCCGCCATAAATCTGGGGACGGCTGCCATAGTATGAACCCAGAAAAATATGGGCCCCGCCATAGTAATAGGAGTCGTCCAGCTCCACGACCCTGAGCATGATAAGTTCCACGATGGGCAGGTCAGCCATGGCGGCTGCAGCACCCTCCTGGTGTTGTATCCATAAGGCCCAGCCATAAGCTCCCCAGAAAAGATAGCCGACCTGGTCCTGCTGAATTTTCGCAAGTGCCTTTTCTATTTCATCGAGTGTCTGGCCATTGATATTTTTGAGGCCGCGCAGCTGGTTGATAAGGCTGATACCGTAATCTCTGGTCTTTACGCTCATATTTGCTGCCCGCTCGGTTTTGCCATCTTCATAAAGGATCGTGGCATAAGCACCATATGCCTTGGTGGCAGTCATCAGCAGACGCACATTGTCCGGGTCACCGGCGATAAGTCCGTCAAGTAAGAGCAGCAGGGAAGGAGAGCCTTCCTCCAGCAATTCCAGGTCTGTCTGTTTTTGCAGAGAAAGCGTTAGAGGGTCCAGGAGAGGGTTGACAACCAGGGAGGTGCAGCCAGTGCTGAAAAGTAATGCGAGAGCAGCAAGTAAAACATTGCCAAGTATGGATGTCGTTGCTTTTCGCATCATAATCAGGTTTGATTACTGGTTGTATTGAGGCAGGGAAAGGTTTTTCATTTTACAGTTACAATAAGTATTTGCGCTAAATTTACAAGTCTAGTGAAATATCATGTGCTGTGTCAAGAATGAAAGGAAGCAGTAATTAATTATATAACAGACAAAGAGATGGATATGGGAAAAAGTATCATCGGTGTTTTCGGGCCTGGCAATGTGTCTGATGCAGATGAGGAATGGCAGGCTGCTTTCAGTGTTGGTCAACAGCTGGCCGCGCGGGGCTATGTGGTTTTGACGGGCGGACTTGGAGGCATCATGACTGCCGCCAGCAAAGGAGCCATGGAGGCAGGTGGTATAACTGTTGGCATTTTGCCTGGTACCCGCAAGTCAGATTCTGTCAATGAGTATGTGGATATCCCTATCTATACCGGCATGGGTGAGGGGCGGAACGCCGTTAATGTCAAGAGTTGCAGGGCGGCAATCGCCATTGGCGGGGGATACGGCACTCTTTCAGAAATAGCGCTGGCCCTGAAAGGTGGTTGCCCCATAATTTTACTCAACTCATGGTTAATTTCCCCCTATGGCGGAAGGAAACTACCTGGATTACTTATGGCGCGAACGCCTGATGAGGCGGTTGGCATGGCTGTGCTGGCAGCTGAAAAAGGAAAGTCCTGAGTAGTCTCTGAGTGTCAATAACTTAGCGAAAATGCATTAAAATTGGCAGGAAGAAGGGGTTGCCGGCAAAGGCATAACGAACAATGAAAAAAGCAATGGAATTTGCCTGCCTGACTAATTATCGCACTTGACAAGTTAAACAAAATAAGTATACTTGTGCGCTTGCAGTATGAGCCAGAGGGCGGGCGTAGCTCAGTTGGTAGAGTACAAGCTTCCCAAGCTTGGGGTCGCGGGTTCGAACCCCGTTGCCCGCTCCACCGAAAGCTTTGAGTTCGGCTGCTTGAAGGTTTGCGAAGTACCCGCTCTTCTCTGAAGCAGCCGGGATGAAGCGAAAAGCTCCATCAGGCCGTAAAAGAATTGGCATGCAGTGATTCGGTCTGATTTTCGCGTAATAAAGCTCAGGCTGTATTCCCGCCTGGGTTGATGTTGAAAGTGGGCTTTATTTGCCCGCTTTTTTTATTTTGTTGGCTAATGTATTTCCCGGAAACCTTTTGGTCTCCGGACGGTAACATTATTTTATATTCAATTCGGAAACTGGCTAAAGGCCGCATATGGCTGATACGGTAGCTAAACGAGTAGGGGCGGTTGCTCTTCCAGTGCTTGAGGAAATGGGGCTGGAATTGGTGGAAGTACAGTACCGGCGTGAACAGAGCGGCTGGGTGTTGCGGCTGATTATTGACAAGCAGGAAGGTATAAGTCTGGAAGATTGTGCGGCTGTCAGCCGGGAAATAAGCCAGCTCCTTGACATAGAGGACTTTGTCGATCAGGCCTATAACCTGGAGGTATCTTCACCCGGCCTTAACCGACCTTTGAAAAGCATGGCAGATTTCGAACGCTTTACAGGGCGAATGGCCAAAATAAAAACAATTGAACCTATTGCCGGAGAGCATGTTTTTATCGGCAGAATAAAAAAAACTGAAGGAGAAACGATTATTCTGGAGATTGGCCGCAAGGAAGTGACTATGCCTTTTTCGCAGGTAGCCAGGGCCAGGCTGGAAATCGAACTTTAAAAAATTTTACTAGGCAGGCTAATCACAGCATCAGCACCTTGATGCGGTTTATGCAGATGCCGGGTTGTCATGGAGTACTCATTATGTTGTCGGATTTGAAGAGAATAATTGAACAGATCAGTAGAGACAAGGGAATAGAGAAACACCTGCTTGTCGAGACCATTGAAGAAGCCGTTCGCTCTGCAGCCCGCAAGAAATTCGGGAGTCGCAGAGATATGGAAGTTCAATACAACGAAGAACTCGGCGAGGTAGAGATTTTCCAGTTTCGCACAGTTGTGGAAAAGGTTGAGGACGAGCAGACCGAAATATCCATGGAACAGGCAAGTGCCCTGGACCCTGGTGTCAAGCTGCATGATGAAATCGGGACCAAGATGGAAAACATTGCCGAACTGGGCAGGATAGCAGCCCAGTCAGCCAAGCAGGTCATCATCCAGAAGATGAAAGATGCCGAGCTTGATGTCATCTATGATATGTACAAGGGCCGCACGGGAGAGATCGTCAATGGTATAGTGCAGAGATTTGAGCGGGGCAACATGATTATCAACCTGGGCCGTACCGATGCTGTTCTGCCCCATGGCGAACAGATCCCCAAGAGGTCTTTCCGTCAGGGTGACAGGATCAGGGCCCTGCTGCTTGATGTGCGGCAGAGCGCCAGGGAACAGCAGCTTGTTCTCAGCCGCACCAATAATGATTTTCTCTCAAAACTTTTTGAGATGGAAGTTCCTGAAATTGCTGAAGGTATTGTTAAAATAATGGGGGTCAGCCGGGAACCCGGTTTTAGGGCAAAGATTGCGGTTTCCTCCAGTGAGACGGATGTGGACCCCGTAGGAGCCTGTGTCGGCATGAAGGGATCCCGGGTGCAGAATGTTGTCCAGGAACTTCAGGGTGAAAGGATTGATATTGTACCCTGGAGTCCCGATCCGGCAAAATTTGTATCCAATGCCATGGCGCCGGCAGAAGTATCCATGGTTTTGGTGGATGAGGATAAAAAATCCCTCATGGTTGTTGTGCCCGATGACCAGTTGTCTCTTGCTATTGGACGCCAGGGGCAGAACGTACGTTTGGCTTCAAAGCTGTTGGGTTGGAATATTGATGTGAAGAGTGAATCCAGGTATGCAAAACTGGAAGAGGAGGGCTACAGATCGTTCCTTAATATTGAGGGTGTTGATGAAGGCATGGCTGATATTTTTTATGACAGCGGCTTCAGGACGGCCAGCGATTTGAAAGGTATAACTGTCAATGAGCTGGAAGGCTTGAAGAACATGAAGCCGGAACGGGCTGCAAAACTTGCCGAAGCAATTGAGGACTACATGCAATCTGCAGCAGCAGCGGCACCAACATCTGAAGAGAGCGAAGCATCAGAAGCACCAGAGACGGAAAGTGGGCCGGAGTCTTCAGGTACAGATAAGGTCCGTGTATATGAACTGGCCAAAGAGGCTGGCATGAAAAGCGCGGAGTTGGCAGATAAACTGATTGAACTTGGCTATGATATAAAAGGGTATAGCTCATCTGTGGACGGAGAAACAGCTGAAAAAATCCGAAATGAGGTTTTAAACCAGTAAGTACATAATAACAATTGCGGATGAAATGATGGCAAGAGTTGAGCAGGAAACCGGCAGGAGATGAAAGCGCAACCAATAAGAACTTGCCTGGGATGCGGTAAGCGGTTTCCCAAAAATCAGCTCATGAAATTTGTTTTAAATAATGAAATGGTAAGGCTTGAGAGCAAAGGGACTAGACAGGGTCGTTCAGCCTATTGTTGTAATAATAAAAATTGTTTAGGTGTTTTTTTCAGACAAAAAAAGAAATTGTCCAGGGCCTTTAGGGTTCAGGACGGTCAAATAAGTTTTGAGTTGAAGGACTGGGAGTAAAGAATGAGCAAAATCAGGGTATATGATTTAGCCAAAGAAGCCGGCATGACAAGTAAAGAGTTGGCGGAGAAGCTAATCGATCTTGGCTATACTATCAAAAGCCACAGTTCAACAGTCGATGCTGAAGTGGCTGACGAGATTCGCAGAAACGTACTCGGCACTGTAGAGACCGAAGTTGTTGAAAAGAGGATCAGTACAAAAGGACGTGCGACAATTATACGGAGACGCGCGCAGACCGTACGCCGTGAGCCGGAGCCCCCCCCCCCAGCAGAAGAAGAGGGTGAACCTTCTGCCGAAGCTGAAGAAGAAATAGAAAAGAAAGCTGCAAAGCCGGCCAGAAAGAAAGTCTCAAAGGCAAAAAAAGAAGATGTCGCCGCGGAAGCTGCTGTTGCTGAGGAAGCCTTAGAGCAGGCTCCCTCTTTAACTGCGCCGGAAGAGCCGGAAGCTGTTCATGAGCCTGAAGCTGAGAAGTCGGCTGCAGAAGTTGAACTGCAAAAGAAAGCCGGGGAGCAAGAGGTCTTTGAGGCAGAAGAAAAAGAAGAAGAGAAACCGAAGCCCAAGGAGATAAAACGTATCGTGCCTCCACGCAAGGGCTTGGCCAAGGTTATCAAGAAGGCCGCGATACAGGTGCCGGAAGAAAAGCCAAAAGTGGTGGCAAGACCGGCAAAAGGCAAAGCAAGAGTTGCCCCGCGGCAGAAAGCCCCGGATCTAAAGGGTGCTGTAGTCGGACCGGGTGAAGAGGCCCGTGCTGCTAAAGGCAAGAAAAAGGGTAAAAGACTTGTCCAGTTCCGCTCCGAGGTTGAGGAACGCGGAGAACGCCTGAAAAAGGGCTTCGGCGGAAAACGTAAGGATCGCAGAGGATTCGGCGCCGATGGGGATTATGAGTACGGCCCAAGGGGGCTGCGGGGGCCTAAGGGCAGAAAGAAAAAAGTCGAGCAAGCTCCTCCGCCGGCAGAGACCAGGGCCATCAAGAAGCGTATCAAGGTGTTTGAGACTATCAGCGTCGGTGACCTGTCCCACAAGATGTCTGTAAAAGTGAATCAGGTCATTGCCAAGCTTATGGGGCTTGGTGTCATGGCGACGGTAAACCAGATTCTGGATATTGATACGGCTACTCTGGTGGCAGCTGATTTCGGCTATGAGGTCGAACAGGGCCTGACAGATGAAATAAATGTAATGCAAATGGAGGAGCAGGAACAGGAAGTCGGCGGCGAAGCGTTGCCCAGGCCCCCTGTTGTAACTGTCATGGGGCATGTTGACCATGGAAAGACCTCCATCCTGGATTCAATCCGCAAAACCGATGTTGCGCTGGGTGAAGCAGGCGGTATTACCCAGCATATAGGCGCTTATTATGTTCGCTCCAGTGAAGGGGATGTTGTCTTTCTTGATACTCCGGGACATGCCGCTTTTACCGAAATGCGATCCCGCGGTGCCCAGGTAACCGATGTTGTTGTTCTGGTTGTTGCTGCAGATGACGGGGTTAAGGACCAGACCAAGGAGGCAATCAACCATGCCCAGGCTGCCCAGGTGCCGATTGTAGTGGCGATCAATAAGATCGACAAGCCGGATGCCGATCCCAAGCGCGTGAAAAGAGAGCTTTCCGAGCTGGGCCTGATGGCTGAAGATTGGGGCGGAGAAGTGATCTTCTGCGAGACTTCAGCGAAAAAGGGCATTGGCATTGAAGAACTGCTGAAAAATATTTTACTGCAGGCAGAGATTCTGGAATTAAAGGCAAATCCGACCCGCAAGGCTCGCGGCAGGGTCATTGAAGCCCAGCTCCACAAGGGCAGGGGGCCTGTTGCCACTGTTCTGGTGCAGGAAGGCACCCTCCACCTTGGCGAACCAATAGTAATCGGTCAGCACTCCGGCAAGGTCCGGACCCTTATCAATGACAAGGGCGAACAGATAGAGAAAGCAGGTCCGGCAACACCTGTCGAGATCCAGGGACTTTCAGGCGTGCCCCAGGCCGGCGATGAATTTATGGTGGTCCGGGATGAAAAAATGGCTAAGAACGTCAGTGCGGCAAGACAGCTTAAGGCCAGGGAGCTGGAACTTGGTTCCACGACCAAAATTTCACTTGATAAACTGTTTGAACAGGTGAAACTTGGGGATGTCAAGGAACTGCGTATTGTTTTACGTTCCGATGTACAGGGGACGCTCGAGGCCTTCAGAAAGTCTATGGAAGAACTCAGTACCGATATGATCAAGGTGCGGATCCTGCATGAAGGAACAGGCACCATTACTGAGTCTGATGTTCTGCTGGCTTCCGCCTCGGAAGCCATTATCATAGGGTTTAATGTCAGGCCATCGGTAAAGGTAAAAGATCTGGCGGGTAAAGAGCATGTTGATATCCGGTTCTATGATGTCATTTATCATGCCCTTGATGATATAAAGAAAGCCATGGTCGGTTTGCTGGAACCCGAATTTGAAGAAGCGGTCATCGGCAGCGCCGAGGTGCGTGAAACCTTCCAGGTGCCCAAGATCGGTACCATCGCCGGCTGTTATGTCATAGACGGCAAGGTGACGCGTAATGCCAAGGTCAGAGTGCTGCGGGACGGCGTGGTCATTTATACCGGGCAGATGGGGTCATTAAAACGGTTCAAGGATGATGCCAGGGAAGTGGCAAGCGGCTACGAATGTGGTATAGGCATCGACAACTTCAATGACATTAAAGTCGGTGACGTTATCGAAGCCTTTATCATGGAAGAGGTCGAAGCCAGCCTGTAAGAAATATTGTTGCGTGGGCTCGAAAAGGCAGAGGAATCATGATAGCACAGCCTAAGAACAGTTTATATCCCTTTGGCAGGGAAGCTGCAGGCAATAAGCGGCCGAAGCGGGTTGCTGATATGATAAAGAATGAGATCGCCCTCCTTCTGCTCCGCAAGGTCAAAGATCCCAGGTTGACCAGTGTCAGTATAGTCACAGCAGAGGTGACCAAAGATTTACGCCGGGCGGTTGTTTATTATAGTGTTTTGGGAGATGACAACCAGGTTAAAAAAGCGGCTGAAGGACTGGAGCGGGCCAAAGGGTTCATTCGCAGTCATCTTGCCCGGGAACTTGGAATGCGGGCTACACCGGTGCTGGTTTTTAAGCATGATCTTTCCATGGCCCGGCAGGAGGAAATGGAAAGATTGCTGAAGGAAATACACATTGATGTTGAGCCCGGCGAAACAAGCTCCTAGTCAGATTACCGAAGCTTTACGCAAGGCAGACAACTTACTCATTGTCTGCCATGTATTCCCGGATGGCGATGCGCTGGGTTCGCAACTGGCACTTGGGGAAATTCTGGAGTCTTTGGGCAAGAAGGTATATTATTATTGTGAAGAATTTGCTTCAACAATGTATGAATTTATGCCCGGCTCTGAAAAGCTCAAGAATGATCTGCCTGACATAAGTATATTTGATGCAGCTGTCGCGGTTGATTGCGGAGACCGTTTCCGGCTTGGCCATGAAATGGATACCCTCTTACAGATACATCCTTTTATCGTCATTGATCATCATGCCGGACACAAGGATTTCGGAGAAATAAGCTGGGTTGAAGCAGACCGATCCTCGACCGCGGAAATGATCTTTGACCTGGCCCTGGCCCTCAAAGCTGATATTTCCTACAACGCAGCCTATTGCCTCTTTACTGCAATTGTCTCGGACAGCGGTTCTTTTAAATATGAATCGACTTCAGCCTATACATTTTATATAGCCAGCCAGTTGTTGAACCATGGAGTGGTGCCGTCTGAAGTTGCCGGAAAACTGTTTGACAACTATTCGGTGAACCGCTTGCGCCTGCTGGAAAAGGTTCTCGGTTCCCTGGAGCTTTATAAACAGGGACAGATAGCTTTCATTTCTGCTACAAATGAAATGTTTGCGGCAAGTGGGGCCAAACCCGAGGATACGGAAGAATTTATCAACTTGCCCCGGGCGCTTCGTTCGGTTAAAGTTGCCGTTTTTTTTAAGGAAGCACCTGACGGGTATATCAAGGTCAGTCTCAGGGCCAAGGGAGAATGCGACGTTTCCCAGGTGGCCTCGAAGTATGGAGGAGGCGGCCATAGAAATGCGGCAGGTTATAGGGTAAAAGACAGAACAATGGCTGAAGCACGGGATGAACTCCTGCAGGAGCTCAAGCGGCGCCTGAAATCGAGGTGGTCGGCCGAATAGGAATGCCCCTGATTGTTATGACAAGATTTGCAACTGACAATACACAGAATCTGCCGCTGAAGAAGAGCAGCTATGCCTCATCCGGTATGGATGCAGCATCTTCTGCTCCAGGGGTTTTCCCGGTGTGCAAGCCGGAAGGTGTCTCTTCCTTTCGTATGGTGCAGTTGGTGCGGCGTATTCTGGGCATAAAAAAGGTGGGGCATACCGGCACCCTTGATCCGTTTGCCTCGGGAGTGCTAGTGCTTTGTGCCGGAAGACAGGCGACCAGGCTCATCCCGCAATTGATGGCGGGAGACAAGGAATATTTGGCTACCCTGCAGTTAGGAGTCATTACTGATACCCAGGATCCTGAAGGAAGAGTTGTGGAGAAGCGGCCGGTGGGGAGTATCTCTCAAAAGGAAATTGCAGAATGCCTGAAGCGATTTGCCGGGGAGCAGATGCAGACACCGCCCGCCTACTCTGCTTTAAAGCACAAGGGAAAACCTTTGTACCATTATGCCCGCAAGGGTATATTGGTGGTAAAGGAGCCCCGCTTAATAATAATTAAAGAGCTGCAGTGTCTTGGCCTGGACAGGGAAACAGTAACATTGAAGGTTGTCTGCTCCAAAGGCACCTATATCAGGACACTTGCCGCAGACATTGGAGAGTTTTTAGGGTGTGGTGCGCATTTGCGTAAACTGCAGAGAACCCGGAATGGATTTTTCTCCCTTGATGATACCTTGCCGGGGGAGAAATTGCTTACAGCGGAAACAGGCGGTCCGTTGCTGGAGTCACATCGAATTACGGTCGATACAGTAAAGGAATTACTTGCCCGCAACGGAGAAAATAATTAATGAGGATAACAAGGCTGGCAGGATAGTCTTTCAGGTTTGCCACTTTGATTTTCACCTGAGATGATGAAACCTGGCATAACCAGCATTTAATGAAACATATGATAGGAGGATAGTTGTGGCACAGCAAGCTGAAAAGAAACACGAAATCATCGAGAAATTTAAAACGCACGATACCGATACCGGTTCATCTGAAGTGCAGATCGCACTGCTGAGTGACCGGATCACCTACCTGACCGAGCATTTCAAGGTACATAAGAAGGACCATCATTCGCGCCGCGGCTTATTGAAGCTTGTCGGCCAGAGGCGGAGGCTCCTGCAATATTTGAAGCAGAAGGACATTTCCAAGTATCGCGCCATAATTCAGGAACTTGGAATCCGTAAGTAGGCGGCAGGAAAGGTCCAGCTGCCGCGCTATGCCTTGGGGCTGAGGAAGGACCTTTTCCTTCCCGGGTTGTCCGGGCGGTTAGAGGGTATCCTGGCCGGCGGCGGATGCTCGCAGTAAAACATATCAGGTTGAGGCGAATATGATTCTTGCCAGGGGCAAGGGATTGCAGCGCTTGCAGCTGAAACAAACCAGAAGGAGAATACATGTATAAAAAAGTTGAGGCCGAAATCGGCGGCAGGACACTGTCGATCGAAAGCGGCAAAATGGCCAGACAGGCAAATGGCTCGGTTCTGGTCACTTATGATGAAACCGTGGTGCTGGTAACGGCAACCGCTGCCAAAGAGCAGAAACCGAATATGGGTTTTCTGCCCCTGACCATCGAATACCAGGAGCGCTTTTATTCGGTGGGCAGGATTCCAGGAAGTTTTTTCAGGCGTGAAATCGGCAGGCCGACGGAAAAGGAAACCCTGACCTGCAGAATTACAGACCGGCCGCTGCGGCCCTTATTTGCAGAGGGCTGGATGACCGAAACACAGGTGATTGCCACAGTGCTTTCCGCTGATCAGCAAAACGACCCGGATGTCCTGGCCATGACCGGTGCCTCCGCTGCCCTGACAATTTCTGATATTCCTTTCCAGGGCCCCATTGCCGGGGTAAGGGTCGGGTATATTGATGGACAATATGTAATAAATCCAACCAATGACCAACTGCAAGTATCGGGCATGGAGATTGTGGTTGCCGGTACCCGTGATGCCGTCGTCATGGTTGAGGGCGGCGCTGACAGTCTGTCCGAAGACGTGGTCATGGAAGGAATCTTTTATGGGCACCAGCAGCTGCAGATACTCCTTGATTTGCAGGAGGAACTGCGGGCTGCCCTGGGAAAAACAAAACGTCAGGTTGAAAAGCCTGAAATCGATGAAGCTTTAGCCAGGAAGGTTAAAGAAGTGGCCGCTGCAGGGATGACCGAGGTAATCACCACTGTCGACAAGATGGAACGTGGACGGGTTTATGATGAGTTGAAGGCCCGGGTTGTTGCCGAATTGGAAAACGAGAAGGAAGATTGTGCCGGAGAAGTCAAAGACCTGTTGGGTGATCTTAAGAAAAAGATGATGCGGGATAAAATAGTTGTTGAGAAGTCCCGTATTGACGGCCGGGCCTTTAACGAGGTGCGGCCCATTACCTGCGAGGTAGGCTGCCTGCCCCGCACCCATGGTTCGGCACTGTTTACCAGAGGTGAGACCCAGGCCATAGTGACAGCCACTCTTGGCAGCGAAGGTGATGAACAGAGAGTTGAAACCCTGGAGGGCATGTCATTCAAACAATTTATGCTGCATTATAACTTCCCGCCCTTCTGCGTTGGCGAAGTGCGTTTCATGCGTGGTCCAAGCCGGCGGGATATAGGCCATGGTTCCCTGGCGGAACGCGGGATCACTGCTGTCCTGCCCCCGGCAGAGAAGTTTCCATACACCATGCGTGTTGTTTCAGACGTGCTTGAATCAAACGGTTCTTCGTCCATGGCAACCGTCTGCGGAGCAAGTCTGGCACTCATGGACGGAGGCGTACCGATCAAAAAGCCCGTTTCAGGTATTGCCATGGGACTGATCCAAGAGGGTAGCGAGGTCGTAATTCTTTCTGATATCCTCGGAGACGAAGACCACCTGGGTGACATGGATTTCAAAGTGGTTGGCACCTCTGAGGGGATCACATCTCTACAAATGGATATCAAGATAAGCGGGGTCACCCGCGATATAATGAGCAAGGCTCTAGAACAGGCGAAGGAGGGCCGGTTGCACATTCTTGACAAGATGCAGGAAGCAATCTCAGAACCCCGCGCCGACATCGCCCCCCATGCTCCGAAGTTTTTTACGGTCAAAATAAACCCGGATAAGATTCGTGACATCATCGGCCCCGGCGGAAAAATTATCAAAGGCCTCAGCACCGAATTTGATGCAAAAATTGAAGTGGACGATGATGGGAATGTAAAAGTGTTTACCCCCAGTGGCGATACTGCTGCAAAGCTGCTTGTCCGCATCGAAGAGATAACACAGGAGGCCCAGGTTGGCAGAATCTACAAGGGGATTGTCAAAACCATAAAGGATTTCGGAGCATTTGTAGAGATCCTGCCCGGCACCGATGGTTTGGTGCATATTTCCGAGCTGGACGAGAAACGGGTCAACAAGGTGACGGATATTCTGAAAGAGGGTGACGAGGTCACTGTGAAAGTCCTTGAGATTGACAGCCGCGGCAAGATCAGGTTGAGCCGCAAAGCGGTACTTGCTGAAGAAAACAAATGATCTAAATACGGCAGGGGGCTTTAATGAAGCCGGTGACAGGCCCCTTGCCTTTTTATGAGACATCCGTCTCTATGCGATTTCTTATTCCATGTTTAACAAAACAGTCCTCCCCAATGGCATCAGGATAATTACTGAAGCCCTCCCACATTCAAAGGTAGTTTCCGTTGGTGTCTGGATAGATGTAGGCTCCAGGGATGAACATGACCTCAACAGCGGTTCGGCTCATTTTGTGGAGCATATGCTCTTCAAAGGGACAGGCAGACGTTCGGCCCAGGAAATAGCCAGGGAATTTGATGTTCTGGGCGGTTCCGCCAATGCATTTACCAGTAGGGAAAACACCTGCCTACATGCCACAGTCATGGACAGCAACCTTCCCATATTGGTGGAATTGTTTACGGATCTTCTGTCCGATTCTCTTTTTGCTGACGAGGAAATAGAGCGGGAGCGCCAGGTCATTCTGCAGGAGATACATATGGTCGAGGATATGCCTGATGACCATATACATGATCTTTTTGCCGCATTGCTCTGGGGTATGCACCCCCTCGGCAAAACCATTCTCGGCAGCCATGAAATTGTGGCGGCCATGGATTCCAGGAAACTCAGGGAATATGTGCAGAAATACTACACAACAGACAATATTGTCGTAGCGGCTGCAGGCAATGTCGAGCATGATGCTTTTGTTGCCCTGTGGCAAAAGGCTTTTGACAAATTCGGCCAAACAGCTGACCCGGCCCTGGCCCGTAATGAACCGTTGCTGCTGCCCTCAAGCCGCAGGATATACGCTAAGCCGCTGGAGCAGGTGCATATACTCCTGGGAGCTTACGGGTTATCCATTATTGATGCGGACCGCTTTGCCTATCTGTTGCTCAATGTTCTGCTCGGCGGCAATATGAGTTCGCGGCTTTTCCAGGAGATCAGGGAGAAAAGGGGCCTGGCCTATTCCATCTATTCCTATACCGCCGCCTATTCCGACTCCGGCTACCTTGCCATCTACCTAGGAGTTGACAGAGAGTCTGTCAGTGAATCGTTGGCGTTGATAGACAAGGAAATAAGCATTTTCCAGAATACTCCTGTATCTGAAAAGGAATTGGCAAATGCCAAGGATTTTGTCAAAAGCGGCCTGTTCCTGTCCATGGAGAATATGGAAGCAATTATGACCCGCATTGCCAGGAATGAAATGTATTTTGACAAATACATTCCGCTTGCAGAGGTGATTGACTCAATTGACCGGGTTACAGGTGAAGATATATTGCGGCTTAGCAGCAAGGTCCTTGGCAGGCAGGAATTAACCATTACCGGCCTCGGCCCTTTTGAAAAGGCTGGCATTGGCTGGAAATCATAATTTGCCCGACCTCCCAAAAAGACTGTCAACCGATACTGCGATGAAACATGTAGCTATCAAATTCAGTTGGCTTGATCCTGAAAATTCAGGTGACCTGAGCCTGCCGGTCTATCATTCAGCCGAGGCATCCGGCATGGATGTGGCGGCCGCGGTTGCAGGGCCGGTTGCATTGGCTCCAGGCGAAATTAAAATGATACCCAGCAATTTTGCTGTCGCCATCCCGCCTGGGTATGAGATCCAGGTGCGGCCACGCAGCGGTCTGGCTATAAAGCATGGCGTGACAATCATAAACAGTCCGGGGACCATTGATGCTGACTACCGCGGCGAAGTAAAAATCGGCTTGATCAATCTGGGCCCCAAACCATATACCATTCATCGTGGTGACAGGGTGGCCCAGCTCGTGGTTGCGGCGGTGCAAAGGGCCGACCTGCAGGTGGTTGCTGAACTTGACAAAACTGTCCGCCAGGCCGGCGGTTTCGGGCATACCGGCAAGTAATTTTTTTTCTTAAAAAAATGTTCTCAAAATCAGTTATACTGGATTAAGAATGAAGTTTTGTGTTCTGGGCAGCGGCAGCAAGGGAAATGCCACTTATCTTGAGTCCGGGGAGACCAGTATCCTCATAGATGCGGGCATGTCCGGCGTAGAGCTGGAGAAAAGGCTCTCAGCCATAGGTGTTGAGCTGTCAGCAATTGATGCCATCCTGGTAACCCATGAACATAATGATCACGTCCAGGGTGTTGGGGTTCTTTCCCGGCGGGCAAAGATCCCGGTCTACGCCAATCCGGCAACATTTTCCGGGGCTTCGAAAACTGTTAAAAAACTTTTTTCCTATAACGAATTTGAAACTGGAACCCCTTTTTATTGCCGCGATTTAGAGATTCATCCCTTCTCCATATCACATGATACAGAGGATCCCGTAGGCTACCGAATTTCAGACGGAAGCGTTTCCCTGGGATACTGCACGGACACGGGAAAGGTGTCGAAACTCATGCTGCATCGGTTGGCATCATGCCAGGCCCTCGTTCTTGAAAGCAACCACGACATAGAAATGCTGCTAAATGGTGCATATCCTCCCTATCTGAAGCAGAGAATCCGTTCCAGCCAGGGACATCTTGATAATGTAGAAGCAGCAACCTTTCTCCAGGATCTGGCACATGAAAAACTACAGCATGTAGTTCTTGCCCACTTGAGCGAGGAAAATAATCATCCAGAAATTGCCTTGAACGGAGCGGTGGAAGCCTTGCATAACAACCCCCTTTGCAAGGACACCGCGGTTCGGGTTTCAGTTGCAAATCAGGGGTGTGTCGGGGAGTTGGTCAGTTTATCAGGAAGGTAAACGGTTTCCACCTGCCCTTGAAAAAGCAGGCACTCCGATTCTCTTTGCCGGAGAGTTCTAATGAAACACGTTCTAGAATACTTCTCACTCAGTTAGAGCGCACCACACATGATCTCAAAATTTTCGCATTCCTTCAGGTTCAGGAAAGGACAGGGCTCACATTGAAACCATTGCAGTTTGGGGCACCAGTATCGGTCTCTGTAAGGCTCATTGCAGCCATCCGCAGTTATTTTTTTCCGTTTTTTATTGCCGAGCATTACTTTGTTCCCCTGTATTGAAAATCTCCAGACATCCATAATGTACCTCCTTCTGCTTTGACCCATCCCGGATAATTCACGGGTGCTCCCTCCTCAGAGCAAGGCCCCAGGTATGTATTGCGGTCTGTCCTCCAAATGAATAAGGGGCTTACCCCTTGTATTCATTGGACTTTTGTCATTAATTAGAAAAGCAAGAAATATGCCAGCCGTAGGGAAAGAGGAAGTATGCCCGAAATTATTTTTAAAATTCCATTTATTTCAGATAATTACATGAGTAATAAGCCGGAATGGGGGTATGGAAATCGTAGGGATTAATTGCAGAAAATCTTTGAATAGCAGAGAAAAACGACAAAAATTGTCAGGCCAACTCCAGCAGCATTCTTTAAACTACGTGTGGGATTGAAAGCCAAGCCTGAAGAAGTCCCGGGGCTAGGAGTCCAGCAGATAATCCTGGCGTATATTTGAAAGTGCTGCAAACATGTTGGATTTGACCTTGGGGTCCAGTTTGTAGAGTGCGGCAAGCACTCTTCGTGCCTCCTGTCTTTTCGAGTCGTTGTCCTGGGGGCAGGGATTTTTTACTGGCACAATGGAGGCAGTAACAGCAATCTCCATGATATCTTCTTTCTCAAGATAGGCCATGGGCCTTATAATATGTATGCGGCCATTAAAAAGTTTCTGCTTGGGGACCATGGTGCTGATATTGCCGGCATAAAGCAGGTTGATGAAAAAGGTTTCCAGGAGATCGTCCTTATGGTGCCCGAAGCCTATTTTGTTGAAGCCCTGCTCCTGGGCTATGGTAAAAAGGCGATTCCTGCGTAAGCGTGAACAGTGAAAGCAGACGCTTTTGCCTTCTTCTGCAGCGGCCGCTCTGTGCCAGAAATCTGTTTTTTCAATCAGGAAAGGGACCCCAAGGTTCTGCAGCTGTTCGGCAACCTTATCACTTGTTGAGCGCGCGAAACCGTTATCAATGTAAACAGCTAATATTTCATAACGGATCGGGGCTTTGTGCAGCCAATGTTTAAGAATCCAGGTAAGTACAAGGCTGTCGACGCCACCCGAAACAGCAATGAGCACCCGGTCCGAGTCAGCCAGCATTGTATAGGTGTGCATAGCCTGGCCGATGTTCCTGTTTGCAGCCTTGCTGAGCTCACGCATGGATACTATCCGCGAGAGACCATTCCTCTCCGTTTATGCTGCGCGTGCACAAGCGACTGCGGGGAGTTCCAAACCTTTGCATTAATCCTTGCTGAGGTAAGGGCAGCTGTTGAGTTTTTTTGTCAGGCCGGCTTTAGCCAGCTCTGCAGCAGTGAGCCAGCGAAAACCTGAGCCGGTGGAACGGGAGCCCAGGATATTTTCGAAGAGGGGCTGTTGGGTTTGGTCAAAATCAGCGCTCCAGATAATCTGGCCGCTTGCTATGGCAAGAAGCTTAAGGGAGAAGGTAACCGAAGCCGGGGTGTCAACTGCATATGCCGATCCGGTCCTGGTTTGGTAGCGCTCTACTTCTGTGATCAGTACGGCATCGTAGTGAAGTTGCTGGCCCGCTTCTCTTGCCAGGTATAGAGCTTGGCCTGGTTGTGTCGGCTGCAGTCCTTCCAACTCGGTTTGTGAAATAAAACGCACGTCCCTGTAGTCTCTGAAATAGTCACTCAGCAAGGAATTGATGATTGTGGATCCAGCTTCACGCTGTTGCCTTGTTTGGGTATCGGACGGCAGAATGGTAATCCTGGCAGGTTGTGCCGGCAGAACACCTATGGATTTTATGGGAACAAGTTCCTTTGCAGCCTCTTCTTGAGGAATATTGGCGCATCCGGAGGAAATAACAAAAAGGAAGATTACGACACATCCCATAAACAAAATCTGTAGGTTTTTCACAGGAGAGCTCCTCATAAAGAACAAGCAATTAAATACATTCGTAAAAAATCTCGCGGTCGGCAATTAATAATCTTGTAAAAAACTGTCCCCTTATAAAGACCCCTTGGAAGAAAGAGGACCTTTGCTCCGTGGTTCAGGGCTGACCGCCTGTCCAAGGGCACGGCCCAAGGCCTTGAAGACAGCCTCAATAATATGGTGTGTATTATCGCCATGCGCAACTGTTACATGCAGCGTAAGGCCTGCGTGCAAAGCCAGGGCCCTGAGAAATTCTTTGGCAAGGGCGGTATCAAAAGTGCCAACCTTCTGGTCTTTAATAGGAGCATCGAAGTATAAATAGGGCCGATTGGAAATATCAACTGTAACCTGGGCCAGGGCCTCATCCATGGGAATAGCGCTGAAGCCGTAACGGCAGATACTGCTCAAGTCTCCCAGGGCAGACTTGAATGCCTGCCCTAAGCAGATGCCGAGGTCTTCAACGGTATGATGGTCATCCACCTCTATGTCGCCTCCACCTTCAATATCGAGATCAAAAAAACCGTGCACACCAAAGAGTGTCAGCATATGGTCCATGAAGGAAACGCCGGTGCGTATGGAAGTGGTGCCAAGTCCATCAAGTTTGAGGCTCAACCTGATATCTGTTTCTTTCGTCTTGCGATGTATTTCACCGACTCTGGATGTATTGCTCATAAAGGTTGCTCCAGTGTAAAAGTGGGTTTACGGTCTGTTTGCAGGGATAAAATCAACTCAGGTGGTAATTTATCTGCTGTCATACCCCATAACTGAGAAATAAGCATGATAAATATCTATACAATTTGTATGGTTAGAGGGCAATAGAGATGTGATATTTTTTTAAAAAAACAATGCACTAAATCTTTTCAGGCGGCAAAGGATGCAGGGATAAACCATAGTTTTTTTGTTGACAACAGCCAGGTGACCCGTTATATTCCCTGGCTTTCCAGTTGGTTTGCGCGAGCGGGAATAACTCAGTGGTAGAGTGTAACCTTGCCAAGGTTGAAGTCGCGAGTTCGAATCTCGTTTCCCGCTCCATTTTTATTTACAGCTTATTATTCACTGGAATGGTTCGACCCCTGTCGGACCTTTTTTTATTGACAGAATAAAGGTTTCGCAATATAAATTAAAAGTTTATTTTCGGCGTGTGATTTTGCGCCTTAAAGGGTATTTTCTCTTTGAGCCGGGATTTTTTATAAATTAGTCAGACGTTGTCTCTTCGGTTTTTTTTGAAGATTCAGATTTGACGTTTGTTGAGGATTGTATAATGAAAACCTATCATACTCCGGTTAAGGAGATTGAAAGGAAATGGTTTGTAGTCGATGCCGAGAATAAGGTGCTTGGTCGCCTGGCGTCTGAGATTGCAACACGGTTGCGCGGCAAGCATAAACCGAATTTTTCCACCCATATGGATGTCGGGGACTTTATCGTAGTTGTAAATGCTGAGAAGGTTAAACTGACCGGCAACAAGCTCGATGATAAAATTTACTATCGTCATAGCGGTTGGATCGGAGGCCTTACAGAAATGACTGCCAAGGAAGTGCTTGCGAAGAAACCGACCGAACTGCTGAAGATGGCGGTAAAGGGTATGCTGTCCAAAAACACATTGGGACGCGCCCAATTGAAGAAGCTCAAGATTTATACAGGCACTGAGCATCCCCATGCTGCACAGAAACCTGAAATGCTTGAAATTTAAGGAAGCACAAGAAATTGTTGGAGAGCAACTAAATGGCTGATAATAGATATTACGCTACAGGAAAAAGAAAAACGGCTGTTGCCAGGGTATGGATCAAACCGGGAGCAGGCACTATTCAGGTAAATGACCTTACGGTTGAGGAATATTTTGGTGGTGGCTTTTTAAAAAAGAAAATTGAAAAGCCCTTTGTAACAACCGAAACCCATGAGCAATTTGATGTTATGGCTACCCTGAAAGGTGGCGGCAAGAATGCTCAGGCAGAAGCCTTGCGGCATGGTATTTCCAGGGCCCTGCTGGAAGTGAATCCGGAATACAGGCTGACACTGAAGAAAACAGGCCTTTTGACCAGGGATCCCCGCGCCAAGGAAAGAAAGAAATACGGCCAGAAAGGGGCCAGGGCAAAATTCCAGTTCTCGAAGCGTTAAACTTATTAAAGATATTTTACCCCGCAGTGCTTTACGGAACAGGGGAAGACAATTTTGCGGTTGTCTTCCCCTGTTTTTTTTTGTTTATAGTATTACTGTTCATTCACCTGCGAATTCTTTAAGAACAGCGTTTTTTTAATAAAACATTGTTACTCAAATTTTCAGGAACATATATTGGGCAATCCTTTCAGAGTTGCTTATAAATCAGGAGAAAAAAATGATTCGTATCGGTATCGTTGGTGCATCAGGCTACACCGGGGCCGAGCTGGCACGACTGCTCTGCGGTTGCCCTGACGTTAAGCTTATGGTGGCTACCTCCCGGCAGTATAACGGCAGGAAGCTCGCCGAGGTATATCCCAATCTGGCGGGCATGGTTGATATTGCCTGTGAGGATTTGCAGACAGAAGAATTGGCTGACCGGGCTGATTTGTTTTTTACGGCAGTGCCGCACGAGACAGCCATGGAAATTGTTCCTGATCTTTTGCAGGCCGGCAAAAAGGTTGTAGATCTTTCGGCAGATTTTCGGCTGCATGATGCAGCAGTGTATGAAAAATGGTACCAGAAGCATACAGCGCCGGAATATCTTGCTGAGGCGGTATATGGCTTGCCGGAACTGCACCGGCAGCAGATTGTCAAAGCCAGGTTGGTTGCTAATCCCGGTTGCTATCCGACCAGCGTTATTCTGGGGCTGGCGCCATTGCTGCAGGCAGGAGTCATTGAACCTGAAACAATTATAGTTGATTCCAAGTCCGGTGCTTCCGGGGCCGGGCGGGCAGCCCAGACCGGAACGCTCTTTTGTGAAGTGACCGAGGGTTTTAAAGCATACAAGGTTGCAGCACACAGGCACACACCGGAGATGGAGCAGGAAATAAGCGGGCTCTGCAAAACGCCGATTACCATTTCTTTTACGCCGCATCTGCTCCCCATATCACGGGGTATTCTCAGCACGATTTATGCAAAACTGGTGAGTCCGCTAACAGATGGCGAGGTGTCTGAACTGTACCAGGGCTTTTATAAAGAAGAACCCTTTGTCAGGCTGTGTGCACCAGGATCATTTCCAGCAACACAATTTGTGCGGGGATCAAATTTTTGCGATATAGGTTTTAAAGCTGACAGCCGCACGGGCAGGGTAGTGGTACTCGCAGCGATTGACAACCTTGTGAAGGGGGCAGCCGGACAGGCGGTGCAGAATATGAACCTTATGTGCAACCTGCCGGAAACGACTGGTCTCCTTGCTGTACCTTTGTTTCCGTGAACCGGAAGCGGAACATAAAACTGCTGCTAGCCTTTGATGGTACCGCTTATGCCGGCTGGCAGAAGCAGAAGTCGGAAAAGACGATTCAGGGGGTTATTGAAGACAGGCTGCATGTCATGACCGGGGAGCGCACCTGTCTGCATGGCGCCGGAAGAACCGATGCCGGGGTTCATGCCTTGGGCATGGCGGCAAATTTTGCAACCGATACAGAAATTCCTTGTCATGGTCTTGCCAAGGGTTTAAACAGCTTATTGCCTGCTGATATAAGGGTATTGGAAGCAACCGAGGTTGAGGCCGGTTTTCATGCCCGGCGCAGTGCCAGGGCCAAGACCTACTGGTACAACCTGACAAATGGCCCGATACAGTTGCCGACGGAACGGTTCTATTGCGCCCATGTTTTTGCAGAGCTTGATTTTGCGGCCATTAAGTCGGGATTGGCGTATGTGGCAGGAACACATGACTTCTCAAGTTTTGAAGGTTCCGGTTCACGGGATCCTGAACTTGCCGGCCGGGGGGCTGTGCGCAGCATTTTTGAGGCTGGTCTCGAAACATTGGCGCCAGGGAGGTATCATAGGTTTGTTATAACCGGTGACGGGTTTCTGCGGCATATGGTAAGAAACATTGTCGGCACCATGCTTGAGGTGGGCCGGGGCAGGTTGGCCCCGACTGAAATTGCCGGCATCCTTGCTGCCAGAGACAGGGCGGCTGCAGGGCCCACAGCTCCTGCCCGCGGCCTTTTCTTAAAAGAAGTACTTTATGCCTGAGGTTGAAGACTGAGATTTTTAATTACCTCTATTAATTACATTGGGTATAGTTATGAATAGAGGTAACAAAAAAGAATATGTTATTTTTATTTAAGTTTTCATATAGAAATTTCCACAGAAGGAACCTTGTCATGACCCCATATGCAGACCTCAGCCCAGCTGTATTACAAGCCCTCAAACAAAAACTGCTTGCCCGCTACTCCGCTTTTCAGGAGAAGAAACTCACGCTGGATATGACCCGCGGCAAACCGAGTCCTGAGCAGCTTGATCTTGCCATGGAAATGTTGACCGGGGAAATCAGCCGTGAATACCGGTCGGCAGGCGGTGTTGATTGCCGCAATTACGGGGGGCTTGACGGCATAAGGGAAGCCAAGGCCTTATTTGCCGAATATCTCGAAGTTGCTGACGATGAGATACTAGTCGGAGACAGTGCAAGTCTGAAAATGATGCATGATACCATAATGGGAGCACTGGTCTATGGTGTGGTTGACAGTCATCAGCCCTGGGGGAAAAGTGATAGGCTTAAATTCCTCTGCCCCAGTCCTGGATATGACCGGCACTTTGCAGTCTGCCAATACCTGGGCATTGACATGATAACCATTGGCATGGATGCAGATGGTCCTGACATGGATAGAGTTGAAGAGCTGGTGGCTGCAGATGAAACGATCAAGGGTATATGGTGCGTCCCCAAGTACAGCAATCCCACCGGGATTACTTATTCTGATGCAGTGGTAAAGCGGCTCGCCTCCATGGCGACAAAGGCCGGGGACTTCAGGATTTTCTGTGATAACGCCTACGCGTTTCATCACCTGTCCGATGTCCATGATCCCCTTAAAAACATGCTTTCAGCCTGCAAAGAGGCAGGCAACCCGGACAGGGTCTTTCTCTTCGGCTCAACATCCAAAATCAGCTTTGCCGGTTCCGGCGTGGCCATGATGGCAGCAAGCAGAAGAAACATGGAATTTATCCTGGACAAGATGCAGTTTCAGACTATCGGCCCCAATAAGCTGAACCAGCTGCGTCATGTGCTGTTTTTCAAGGATATAGCGGGAATAGAAAGACATATGAAAAAACACGCGGCCATCCTGAAACCCAAGTTTGATGCAGTTCTTGATGTGCTGGATAATGAACTCGGAGGCAGTGGCATAGCCTCATGGAGCAGTCCCAATGGCGGCTATTTTATAAGTATTGATACGCTCCCCGGATGTGCCCGGGACATCATAACAAAAGCGGCTGCGGCAGGGGTCAAACTGACACCTGCGGGCGCCGCCTTCCCCTATGGCAAAGATCCGGAAGACAGAAATATCCGCATTGCCCCTTCCTTCCCATCCGTTAAGGATGTGAAAACAGCGATGGAGCTCGTGGGCGTCTGTATCCAGTTGGTGAGTGTAGACAAACTTTTGAGCCCAACCTGAAAATATGGGGCCAGGCAGCCCGAATGATGTTTTCCTGACCTGGTAAAAATACCTAATCGTCTGTTGTTGCAGGCAGGTGCCCAAAATCCCTGATTTTTATCTTTTATTGTGACTGATACATTGTGGTACTTTGTAGTATTATCAAGGGTTAGACGCTGTATTTTTTTTGTGAAACCCGCCGCAGTTTTCCTTGACAAGGGGTAGTGTTTGAATTAAGAAACTGCCGCTAAGCGTACGTGTTATCTTGCTACCTTTACCAAGGAGCTCTTAGCGTGGTACAACAACCTCTGTTAGATCATCTTTATGTGGCCGCCTTTTTTCTGGGCGGTCTTCTTATGGCAGTAGGACCATTCATTATTGCCCATATCTTTGCACCCCGCAGCACCAGAAACATTTCTAACAAGACCAGACAGCTTATCGAATGCGGTGTAGAGCCAATCGGTGATGCCTGGATCAGGTTCGGCATCGTTTACTATCTTTATGCCTTAATATTTCTGGCTTTTGATGTTGACGTCCTGTTCCTGTTTCCAGTAGCCCTGGCCTATGACACCGGCTTGGTTTATCGTGACTTTGTTGAAATTCTGATTTTCGTCAGCATCCTGTCGCTGGCATTAGTCTATGCATGGAAAAAGGGAGTATTTAAGTGGGAACGCAAGACGTACAGCCCCCGATAATTCATTTTGCAAGCCTTGATAAGATACTGTCCCTGGGGCGGGCTAATTCACTGTGGCCGATGACCTTCGGCCTTGCCTGCTGTGCTATCGAGATGATGGCTACAGGCGCGTCACGTTTTGACCTGGCCCGTTTCGGGGCGGAAGTGTTCAGGCCCTCTCCCAGGCAGTGCGATGTCATGATCGTGGCAGGGACCATCTCCAAAAAGATGGAGCCCGCAGTAAAAACTCTTTACGACCAGATGCCGGAACCCAAGTGGGTTATTGCCATGGGCAACTGTGCCATTTCAGGCGGCCCTTTTGTTTTTGAAGGCCAGTACGGAATCGTCGAAGGGGCGGATAAATTCCTGCCGGTTGATATTTATATACCCGGTTGCCCCCCCAGGCCCGAGGCGCTTATAGAAGGCATCCTGGAACTAGAAGAAAAGGTCACCGGTTTCCGGAGATGGCCACGGGTGGAGGCCAAATAAGAGATGCTGCTGGCAAAAATAAAAGAGGCCTTAAACAGCCTGTACGAAGATATTCAGGAAGTCCCGGAAGCACCTGCAGCAGCCGAGGCTGAAGTGGCCGCTGCCGAGACAGCTTCGGAAACGGAAACAGCTCCTGCTCCGGAAGCACAGGCTGAAGAAGGTGAACCTGCAGCAGGGGAAGGCGAAGCCGAAACTGAAGAGGCTGAGGAGCCTGCTGCCCCACCGGGTCTGAAAGAAACGGATTACAAGGCCAAAGGCTATCACCTTGATGTTGACCTGCCGCCTGAAAAAGTTGTGGCCGCTGCCGAGATCCTTAACCGGGAGAATTTTTTTATAGAAGCCATTACCGGGGTTGACTGGATTGATGACCAGCAGCTCGAAGTAGTCTATGACTTTAACCATTTTGATGAACTCTGCCGGGTCGTAATCCGTTCCAGGCTGGACCGCAGCAATCCGGAAATACCGACAATATCCCATATCTACCAGGGCGCCAACTGGCACGAAAGAGAAACACACGACTTTTTCGGCATTACCTTTACCGGCCATCCCAATCTTGAACCGCTGCTTTTGCCGGAAGATGCTGATTTCCATCCACTGCTTAAGGATTTTAAGGCATGAACGGATTATTCCAACAAGATGTGAATCAGGAAACCTTTATCTTGAACCTGGGGCCGCAGCATCCGGCCACCCATGGAGTACTCCGGGTGAAACTGGAGATGGACGGTGAATATATCGTCGATGCGGAACCGGTTCTCGGCTATATCCACCGGATGCATGAAAAGATGGGGGAAAACAGGACCTGGGCCCAATTTCTGCCTAATTGCGGCAGAATGGATTACCTGTCAGCCCTGTCCTACAACCATGGATACGTTGCGGCCGTTGAAAGGGCCGCCGGTATTGAAGTGCCTGAACGGGCCGAGTACCTGCGGGTTATCACCGTTGAGTTGAACCGCATCTCCAGCCATCTTCTGTGGTTTGGCGCTTTTGTCCTTGATCTTGGTGGCTTCACGCCACTGCTTTATGCTTTTGATGACCGTGAACAGATCCTCGACCTTCTGGAATCTGTCACCGGTTCCCGGCTGACCTACTGCTATTTCCGTTTCGGTGGGGTGTACAACGATATTGACGATTCATTTATTACCGGCACCAGGGAATTCATAAAACGGCTGCGCAAACGTATGCCCATGTACGATGCCCTGGTTACGAAAAATATTATTCTTATCAAGCGGCTCAAGGATATCGGCCCCATTTCCAAGGATATGGCACGCCGCTATGGCGCCACCGGTCCGGTTGCCAGGGGGTCGGGCATTGATTTTGATGTGCGCAAGCATGAGCCCTATTCTGTCTATTCTGAATTTGACTTTGACATCCCGGTTTACGAGGAGGGAGATTCCATGGCGCGCTATATGGTACGCATGGATGAGATTGAGCAGTCCATGCGTATCATTGAACAGGCACTGGACAAACTGCCTGAGGGAGAGATACAGCCGAAAAAGGCCGTCAAGCTGGTTAAGCCTGAGAAGGGTGATTACTACCATGCCGTTGAGGCTGCCCGCGGTTCGTTTGGTGTGCGCATTGTCAGTGACGGCACCAATTCCGCCTACCGTTTGAAGCTGCGTTCGCCAACTTACTCCAATCTGAGTCTTTTCGGCGAGGCCAGCAGGGGCATGCTGCTGCCCGATGCCCTGGCGCTGATGGGAAGCCTTGACCTGGTGATACCTGAGATAGACAGGTAGTTCTGCAATCTTCTTGAGAAAAGCAGGGATCATAAGATAAACCTAAATGAAAAGGACGTAAAAGATAACAATGCCTGAACCGTTCAGAGTGATCCTTTTTATTATTTTCGTCATGGCCTTTGCCGGTCTCAATGCCGCCTATCTTGTCTGGTGCGAAAGAAAGGGTGCGGGACATATCCAGCGGCGCATCGGCCCCAAGGAGGTTGGCCCCTTCGGGCTTCTGCAGCCCATAGCCGACGGTATCAAACTCATGACCAAGCAGCTCTTCCTGCCAAAAGGGGCTGACCCGTTGCTGTTCATGGCCGCGCCGCTCATGGTTATGGTTCCCGCCATCATGAGTTTTATGGTTATTCCGTTCAGTGAGACCTTTGTTGCCCGTGAAGTGAACATCGGCCTGCTTATGATCTTTGCCTTTGCCTCGGTCAACGTTCTTGGACTGCTCCTGGGTGGCTGGGGTTCTGGCAACAAGTATGCGGTAATTGCAGCAGCCCGCTGTGTTTCCCAGAATATAGCCTATGAAATTCCCATGCTGGTTACCACCATCACCATGGTCATGGTCACCAACACCATGAATTTGAATGAAATAGTCAGAGCTCAGGCAGGCTGGTTTTTCCACTGGCACATCTTCCGGCTTGATATAAGCCTGTTGATGCCTGTCGCCTTTCTGATCTTTTTTGTCTGCTCCCTGGCAGAGACAAACCGGGCGCCTTTTGATATGGCTGAGGCTGAGAGCGAGCTGATCGCCGGGGCCTATACCGAGTACCCGGGCATGGGTTTCGGTGTCTTTTTCATGGGCGAATATGCCAACATTGTTATCGGCTGCGCCTTGTCGGTTATCCTCTTTCTGGGGGGTTGGCAGTCACCGATTCCTTTTCATCCCGTGGGCTTCCTGGGCGTTATCTGGGGCTTGTTCTGGTTCCTTACCAAACTTTATGCCCTGATATTTACCGTTATCTGGATCCGCTGGACCTATCCGCGCACCCAGTTTTATGAATTGCTCAACCTTTCCTGGAAAGTGTTGATCCCGATTTCGTTGTTCAACCTGATACTGACAGCTTTGCAGATAAAGATTTTCCCCTGGCTGTAACTGAAAGGTTTATAAGCTATGAGCGGTTATTTTAAAGAATTGATAAGCGGCACAAAAAGTCTTTTTATCGGACTGGGGATCACCGGCAAATATTTCTTCGAGCCGGTAGTCACCATGCAGTATCCGATGGAACACGTGGAGATGACCCCCAGGTTCCGCGGCCATATCGAGCTTATCCCCGATGAAGAGACCGGAGAGCCCAAGTGCGTTGTCTGCGGCATGTGCCAGAAGGGCTGCCCCTCCAAGTGCATAAGTCTTGAAGGTGAAAAACGCGAGGGTGTCAAGGGCAAGGTCCTGACCAAATACATCCTGAATTTTACGACCTGCAGCCTCTGTGGGCAGTGCGTGGAAAGCTGCAAGTTCGGGGCCATAAGATTTTCAAAGGATTACAATCTTGCCGGCCCGAGAAAGGAAGATTTTATTTTTGATCTTATCAAACGGTTAAAGGAAAAAAGTTGATGGTGCCTCTGTTCTCAGCTGAAGGACTTTCCAGTCTGGTATTTATTTTCATCGTTATAACAACGGTGCTGGGTGCGGTCATTGCCACGCATTCGGAGCGCTTGATCAGGGCTGTCACCGGTCTTGCCATCTGTTTCATCGGTGTTGCCGGTCTTTATTACTACCTGAACAGCCCCTTTTTGGCCCTGATGGAAATGTTGATCTATGTTGGCGCCGTCTGTGTCACCATTGTTTTTGCCGTCATGCTCGCTGATCCGAATCCCAAGAGTGAAGTCGGCAAGGGCAGTATTTTTACCGGACCTTTGAGTTTTTCCCTGGGCATTCTGCTCTTCTGGGGCTTGTCGGCCCTGGCCGGCAAAACCGCCTGGATTCCTTCGTCCGGAACGATAAATGACGGCTCTCTTGAAGAGGTGGGCAGATCCCTGCTGACTAACTACAGCATGGCATTTGAACTCATATCACTGGTGCTTCTGCTGGCAATTATCGGGGCTCTGGTACTGGCACGTCGGGGCAGGACGCGAACAGGAGGAGAATCATGAGCATCCCGGCATTTGGCGACAGCCTCATTATCTACCTTATTATGGCGGCACTGCTTTTCGGTATAGGGTTCTACGGTCTGGTACACCGCCGAACTTTCATCGGCATGCTGATCGCCGGTGAATTGATCCTGGCCGGTGCCTCCATCAACTTCATGGCCTTTAACAGGTTCCTGGCCCCGGACCCTACCGTAGGCCAGGTATTTACCCTGTTTATCATGGGCATCGCCGCTGCAGAGGCTGCAATTGCCCTGAGTATAATTATTGCTGTCTACAGAAACTTCCGCTCCATTGATGCTGATGATGTGGCGGAGTTAAAAGGATAGATTGAGGGAAAGGGAAACAGGTCATGGAAATTGCTTCGTGTAAACCATTGTATGCCGTTCTAGCCGCTTTAATCGGTTCGATACTGGTAAGCATGGCAGGCCGCAAACCCAATTTCCGCGAGGGTCTGTCGACCGTTGCGGCAGTGATCATGTTCCTGATCATAGCCTCCATGGTACCGGATGTGCTGGCAGGCAAAATGCTGAAATGCACGGTTTTCGATATCCTGCCCGGCTTGAGCGTCACCTTCAGGGTCGACGCCTTTTCCATGATATTTGCCTTGGCTGCTTCATTCCTTTGGATTATGGCGGTATTCTATTCCATGGGCTACATGCGCGGTCTGCAGGAACATGCCCAGACCCGCTTCAACACCTGTTTTGCCCTGGCACTCTTCGGGGCTATCGGCGTGGCATTTGCCGACAACCTCTTTACTCTGTATCTCTTTTACGAGATTGTCTCCGTCTGCACCTATCCACTGGTTGCCCATCACCAGGATGAAGAAGGGTATATGGGGGCCCGGAAGTATATTGTCTACCTGACCACGACTGCCAAGGGCTTCATCCTGCCGGCCATGATCCTTATCTATGTATTGACCGGCACCCTTGACTTTGCCACGAATATCAGTACCGGCATTTTCCCGCCGGGCGTCAATTCGACCCTGGTGACCATTCTTTATATTTTATGTATTTTCGGGTTTGCCAAAAACGGTGTCATGCCCTTCCATCACTGGCTGCCCGGCGCCATGGTTGCCCCGACGCCGGTCTCCGCCCTGCTCCATGCTGTTGCCGTGGTCAAGGTCGGTGTTTTCTCCACAACCCGCGTCATGCTTTACGTGTTCGGGGTAGACACCATGAGCGCCTTGAATCTCGGGGTGCCAACCGCCTACTTTGTATCGTTTACCATTCTCATGGCCTCGATAATCGCACTTTCCAAGGATAACCTCAAGGCCAGGCTCGCCTATTCCACGGTGAGCCAGCTCTCTTATATTATTCTCGGGGTGGCGCTTCTGACCCCGACTGCAATCGAGGGCGGGCTTATCCATATCACCAACCACGCCTTTTCCAAGATTACACTGTTTTTCTGCGCCGGTGCTATCTACGTGGCTTCCCACAAGAAAAATATTTCCGAAATGAGCGGCCTGGGGCGCACCATGCCTTTTACCTTTGCCGCCTTTGGTATTGCCTCGCTTTCCATGATCGGCGCTCCACCGGTTGCAGGTTTTGTCACCAAGTGGAAACTGCTGGTCGGGACAATGGAGATGGAGCATTATTACATTGGAATACTGTTGGTGCTTCTGGCCAGTACCCTGCTGAATGTGGGCTATTTTGCACCAGTGACGTACAAGGCCTTTTTCGGTAAACGTCCGAAAGGAGAAAAGTACGAGGGCATAAAGGAAGCGCCGCTTTCCATGGTCATTCCGATCATGGTAGCTGCGATCATTTCGGTGCTCATCGGGATTTTTCCGGGATTCATGATGAATTTTGTGGATCTGGTGACCCCGGACAAGGTGGCTGTCGCCATGCCGCAATACAACCCGGCGGGTGCACCTGCATTTATTCCGTCGGTTAAGGATCATGGCGCTCCGGTCGGAGAGCATGGAGCACCGGCCGTGGAGCAGCATGGAGCACCGGCAGCGGAGCAGCATGGAACGCCGGCCGT
>Ga0224513_10000041_pt1 | contig 37119 bp, 28 predicted proteins | sample SF_May12_sed_USG_5_FD_169109 | JGI IMG/M metagenome (GOLD analysis project Ga0224513, IMG submission 169109) | Sediment microbial communities from San Francisco Bay, California, United States - SF_May12_sed_USGS_21 | ecosystem: Environmental > Aquatic > Marine > Sediment | place: USA... | reverse complement strand
TACTTAGTTATAATTTTTTGTATTTCATGAAACATCTTCTTTATTAAAATCTCGGGCTTCTATTTTTTGGTGAAGTTTGCGAATGCGACCACTTAAAACCTTACAGATCTCCAGAGCGATCTGAGGATATTCGCGGACGAGTTCTTTGAATTCCTGTTTATGAAGAACCATAAAAGCGGATGGTTTTTCCGTTCGGATGCTCACGGATCGTACCATATCTTCAAAGAGAGCCATCTCTCCGAAGTATTCGCCGTCGGTCATTCGATCGATTTCGACCTCATTGGGTTCTCCCCAGTCTTTAATCACCGATACCTCGCCTTCAATCATCAGGTACAAAGTGTCTCCGGCGCTACCTTCTTTGATAATGATTTCACCAACCGGGTAATCGATCTCTTCAACCACGGATGCGATGGCGGCAAGTTCGCCAACGGAAAGACTTTCAAATAATTCAATGCCCTTCAAAAGCATGATTTTTTCAGAAATCGTGGTTTCATCCGTCATGCTGTTCTCCTATGTCTGATTGTTGATCAATGATTTTCTGTGCCGTTCGTCGGATATATTCATTTTCAGATGTGGTAAATTCCAATATCATATTATTGGCAATTTGGGCAGATCCCGTGTTTTGTAAAAGATCTAACGTTAATGCCACCGTTACCCAGTCTTTAGCCGAGAGGAGTTGAGAAATGAATACTTTTTCTCCGGAGTCCGATCCGATGAGCTGAAAGCGCTTTCTTCCGATGTTAAGGCTTTCCTGAGGGGAAGAACTTTCCATCAAAGGAATCATTTCTTTAAATAGTTGTTTGTCCGTCATATTTTCAAGGGCTTCCATGGCGTTTGCACGTTTACGGGAATCCGAAGAAAATATCCCCCTGTATATAATTTTCATTTGTCCAGAGGTGTCCTGAAGGGCCAGAACGTGAAGAATATTTTCGATTCTTTGCAACTTTTTTTGGTTCAGATGATCAACGAGAAGATTGCGCGAATCGTTTTCAGGAAAAGTTTCCAGACTTAAAGCATCTGACAGGTATTGATAACTGCCCTTGATTTGATTTTGAGCAAACCGGAAAACATCCAGGTCTTTTATATTCAAAGATTCCAACAAATTGAATATGGCCTTTCTGATTCGGCTGTTGGGTATGGTAAGGGACTCAACCAGCAGCTGGGTGTTCTGATAAGGGGCTGTTTCAATCTTTTTTGGGGCCATCTGGAAAATATCTCCAGAGGAATCTCCCATCATTAAAATGACTTTTCTTAAAAGTTCGTCATTATCGATTTCAAGGACGGATAATGCCGCCAGACGTACACGCTTTGTCTGATGTGACAGATAGGGGTGTGCCAGATCATTCAGCTTGGCCTCTTTTAGGGCGTAAAGTGCGTTTAAAAGATCAGGCACAATCGGTTCGTTTTCTTGGGTAACCAGCATTTCTTTGAGACGGTCTGTGAACAATTTATCTCCTGATCCTCCGGCGGCAATGACGCCGGTCTGCCGATCTTTCAACGCGTCGGATCGAAGATAGGATTGGATGGTCGGGTGGTATTTTTCAGGTGCACGGCGATACAGACCGATGAGTGCATGGGCCCTTATTTCGGGATGATGATGGTGTGTAAAATATTCATAGTCGAACATTTCCGAAAATTCAGGATCGAGTCGGTTGATTGCTTGAAGGGCAGTCACGGTAAGATCTTGATTTTGCTCGGATTTCGCCAGATCCATCAACAAGGACGCCGCTTTTCTTCCGGATTTAGGGGACAAAAGCTCAACAAGACCGATTCGGGTACGATTGTCCTGGTGATCGATGGCGGTTAAAAGATGTTGGTCCAAATCTTTTATTTTTAATGCCTTGAGAAGGCGGGCATACCAGAGCGATCGATTTCCGAAAGATTCATGAAATGCTTGGACCAGACGAGATGTGATCTCTTTTCCGCTGAAAACGTGTTCCAAATCCGTTTCTTCCAGGGCTTTTAAATCAAACATGTCTTTTGATACAAGGTCGAGGAGGATTTTTGAATATTCCTTTTTTAAAGAAAGGACAGATGCAAGCCATGCAGCTGCAAATGGGATAGCAATTAGAGACAGATATCTGGGATGAAAAAATTTTTCAGAAATTAAAATCATGCCCGATCCGAGGAGCAAGCCGACACGTACCACCGTGCCTCTGAGAAAGGGCCTTAACACAGCACGCAAGGACTCCGGTATCAGCCCCATTAAAATATTTCTGGCAGGATTATTAATTGTCACTCGTAAAACCATGGTGGACATACGGGCATACATGGCTGAAAAGATATCGAACCTGAATAAAAAGGCAAGGAATGCCAAAACATAGTTGGCCGGGTGAAACATCAGTGCCACCGGCAACCCCCAACGACCGTATATGCGGCCGACAAATAGAAGAATAATGAGGCTAACGATGTTTAAAGATCCTCGAAAATATCCGAAAAATTGGATTAGACCTGATTCGGTGGCGTACTGTGCATTCACAGCATAGTTGAATTGATAGTTTAATATGGGAATGATGATATTCGGGAGAAACGTCAATAAAATTAGGATTTTTATGAGTGAAGATTCCTTTATTAGAGGAAGGATATTTTTGAATTCCCCAATGAGGTTGCGGCGTGTTTTGGATTTTTTGCCTTTTTTATCACTGAATAAAAGTGTGGGATAACCTTTTCCAATGCGCCTGACAACCACGGCGCCCACCAGCGTGGTTCCCAGATAGAAAAACAGAAGATTGTCAAGTGTGATGGCCTTGGCCAAAAATGGGGTGCCGAAGCTTCCGATAATTGAGCCGATAACGCCGCCGGCAGTAATAAGAGGGAACAATCGTTTAGACTGTCTGGTATTGAAAAGATCGTTGGCCAGATTCCAGAATAAAAGACCAAGTAATGCTTCATACTGGGCTTTTAGCATAAATAAAGCCGGATAGATGAGATCGATGTTAAATGGAATCAAAAAGCGTATTCCTGCCACTGAAACGCCGCAAAACACAAAAAGATAAGATAATATTCGTGTCCCTGGGAATTTGACCATGATTCCGGTCATCGCCCCCATAATAAAGAAAAGGGCGATGGCATTGAGCATGTATACAATCGGCAGGTATTCGACGCCGTATCGCTTTAGAAAAGCGGTTTCAGCATAATTGTTTAAAATGACGTTGGAGCTGGTCAAAAGGAAATAAAGAAAAAACGTCCACAGAAGCAGACGGATTTCATCTTCATAAACATTCAGCCATTTGCCGATCAATCTCAGCATCGATGTCCTTTAAGCCAGAAATAGGAAAGAGAAAAGAGGATAAGGGAAACCACCCCGCCCGCCTCGCCTGAGCGAGAGCGATGGCGGGCAGGTCCATTTGCGGTTATCTGTTTTCTAATTCCTATTTCCTCTTTTCTAAAATGAACATTCAACAGAGCCAATTCCCTCTGGGGATAACCAAAACCCGGCCTTCCGAGCCAAGATCTTTACAAATTACTGAATCTCTCTGACCAGCCTGAAGCCTGTGGTTCGATACCGGGTCGCCGGATGTCCGAAAGACCGATTGGACGACCGGCATGACTGTCCGTATTTAAACCAGCTTCCGCCACGGCGTATCCGCATTGTTCCGGATTCCGGTCCGTTGGGATCAATTGCGGGATTTTTTTTGTAATCGCCGTACCAGTCCATGCACCACTCCCAGACATTGCCGTGCACATCATATAACCCCCAGGGGTTAGGGATGTAAGTTTTCACCGGCGCCGGGTGATCGATCTGTAGACCGATAGATCGAATATATAGCTGGCACAGATCATACTTTAGACTGTTGTTTCCATACATGGCCTTTTCACAGTCAATGGTGTCGCCCCAGCTATAGGCTGTGGATGTTCCGGCCCTTGCGGCATATTCCCATTCTGCTTCCGTGGGGAGACGATATTTTCCTTGTCCCAGCCTGTTCAAACGCTTGATGAATTTCATACAGTCAAACCATGAAACCCGGGCCACCGGCATGTTGTCCGCACCTTTTTGAGATACCATCATTCGTCGTCCCATAATGGAATGCCATTGTTTCACCGTTACTTCAGTGGCCTGCATGTAGAAAGGCTTGCTGATGGTAACCTTGTGCCGGACTTCAGAGCTGCCTCGATAGGGCTCATTCGGTGAGCTGCCCATGGTGAAAGTTCCTGATGGTATCAGGACAAACTCCATCCCCAAAGTATTGGTATAGGTTTTTTCGAAGCCGGAAATGGAAACGGAAAAAAAGACGACGCATAGAACAATGATGAATCCCAAAAACATCCGTAAACTGTTTTTAGGTATCATTGCCATTTTGCTCATTGAAACTCCATTCGCTATATAAGGGTAAACGGTTTTTAATGCGTGTTGTATAGTTGTATTGATTTATAGATATGATGTCAAACAATTTTGGGAAAATACAATTGAAATCAATAAATTTTCAGTAAGTTAGAGATTTTGAAAAACTGTGCCCCTCCACTTGTTGAGATAATACCTCTCAAGTTTCACACCCCTAATTCTTTGCAACGCCAATAAAGTGGTACGGCCGGGAAAATTTTTTTAAAAGTTTTTGCCTTATGCGACCATTTGGCAAAAAGGGCTTCAGACGTTTTTTGAACTTCAAATATCGCATTACTTTTTAACCGTTTCTTTTTTTAGTCTATTAATAAATGAATTTTTGTTGATATTTCTTTAAACTCGAAATACCTATTTAGATATCGACAACTTCCATCTAAAAGATCTTGAGAGGATAGACAATGAAAAGCTTGGCATCTAAATTCATTGTTTTTATTATTCTACCCGTGATATTCATTCTTTCGGCGTTGTCGCTGACGAGCTACCTTATGGCCCACAGACTTCTGATGGATCAGATGAAAAAGTCCGGCCAAAATTTCTTAAGGGCTTCGGCAGAGCAGATTTCAAGTCGAATCATCCAGGTTCAATCTACCCTTAAACTTCTTGCCATCACGGAAAACCTGGAAACTTTAGATGATTCCAAGCGGCGTCATATGTTCGTGGCGCTCAAGGATCTTCTCGGTGGAGCGGTGACATCGGTCTTTATGGGATTTGCTGACGGGAAATTTATTCGAGCAAAAACAACATTGCTGCCCAAGGATTACGATCCTCGAAAAAGACCCTGGTACCTCGATGCATTACAGCAACCGCCCGGTGTGTTAGACGGTATTACAGCTCCTTATCTGGATGCCAGCACCAAGCATCCTACCCTCACCATATATCATAAAGTTTTAAATAATTCAGGAGCACTGGTGGGCATCCTCGGGGTGGACGTGGATGTTGCTATGGCTTCTAATAATTTGATTAACAACGTTCCTTTTTTTGCAGAAGTAGAATACATACTGGTAAACTCCAATGGCATTGTTTTGCTCCATCCGGACAATCTGAAAGTGGGATCGGACATCGGTGCCACCGGAGAAGAATTAGACATGCAAATTTCCGAGGACATTAAAAAAACAAGTCTTCAACATAAACAATATATAAGCCGGCGAATAAACGAAGCCTGGTATATGGGATTTTATCGGGTCAATGGCGTCTCCTTGGCATTTGTGTTGAGTGTTCCTGCAAAAACCGTGCTTAAGCCTCTCCATCGGCTGACGTTTCAAATGGCGGCACTGAATTTGTCAATAATATTTGGCCTTTTTTTCTTGTTGATTGTTGTTGTCCGAAAAATTTCCCGACCCATTATTGACCTGAAAAACTCCGCAGTCCAAGTGACTGAAGAGGGCCCTTACCGTGATGCGATTGAAGTAAAAAGCAGTGACGAGGTTGGGCAATTAACCGGAGCATTCAATGAGATGATGGAAGGATTGCGCCAAAGGGATTTTATCCGGGATACCTTCGGCCGGTACGTGACCAAAGAAGTGGTGAAAGAACTTTTGGATACATCAGACGGCCTAAAATTGGGCGGTGAAATAAGAGAAGTAACAATTATGCTCAGTGATCTTAGAGGGTTTACCCCTATTGCTGAACAGTTACGTCCTGATCAGGTCATCGAAGTTCTAAACAGTTATTTAAGCCAAATGTCCAAGATCATCGGGCAATATAAAGGGACTATCAATGAATTTATCGGCGATGCTATACTGACGTTTTTCGGTGCACCGGTCAAATATGGCGACAGCCCGGCCCGGGCAGTGGCCTGTGCATTGGCCATGCAACTGGGCATGGAAGAAGTAAACCGAAAAAACAATGAAAAGGGCCTTCCTCCTCTCTATATGGGCATCGGCATCAACACAGGGGATGTCATCGTCGGAAATATCGGAAGCAAAGAACGCGCAAAATATGGTGTTGTCGGGCACAATATCAATTTAACATCCCGGGTGGAAGGGTCAACCATAGGGGGGCAAATCCTGATTACCCCATCGACCCATGAAAAGATCAAAGATTTGTTGATCGTCCGTTCCGTTCGGTCCATAAGATTTAAGGGTGTAGAAGAGAATATCGACCTTTATGACGTGATCGGCATGAAAGCTCCCTACAACTTAATGCTTCCGGATGTGACAGACGAAAGGACTCCTTTAAAGACACCAATTTCGGTAACGTTAAACCGAATGAAAGACAAAAAGGCGGTGTCAGAGGCCATTGTTGCAGAACTGACGCACTTTTCGAGCCTATGGGCGACGTTGAAGGTAGCAGAAGAAATCGCTCCTCTCCAGGAGCTTCGGATCGATTTTATCGGCGAGAAAACCGATGGGAAGGTTTATATGTATGCAAAAGTGGCGAATGTAACCCGTCAGGATGATCACTATCTGCATTCGGTACATATCTCTTATCTGACGCCCATGGTCACACAATTTATTAAGCGCTTGTCCGAACCCGAATCTTTTCCATCAGAAAGGTGAAAATAAAGTTATGAACATTGGTATCATTACTGCCGAAGGTTACGATTATCCGCCCACAAAGCGATTGGCGAAAGTGGCTGCTGAAAAGGGACACCGGATTATCATTGTGGACCCTATCTACGTCTGGCCGGTTTTGGTGAGCGGTAGCCCTGATTTGGAAGGTGAACTCGATATTTCAATGTTGGATGTTGTTTTACCACGTCAGGGTGCAACCGTGAACGACTCCAGTCTGAAACTGGTTCCGCATCTTCATCATATGGGAGTTCCGCTGGTCAACAAACTGGATGCCATCCGTCTGGCAAAAGATCAGTTCCTTACCCTTCAGGCCTTGTCTTCTGTTCAGATACCGATTCCTGACACCGGATTCATCAACGCCTATGAGGGCTTTCAGTCGGTTTTAGACCGATTGGGCGGATATCCGGTGGTCATTAAACCGGTCAGCGGTCGTGTGGGAGAAGGGGTCTTTCTGGTTAACGATGACCATAAAGCCAGGTTAATCCTTCATAACAATCTAGAGACCGGTAAAGGCATATTGATTCAGAGATTTATTCCACCGGAAAACAGACTCGATATCCGCGTCCTTGTCATCGGCGGCAAGGTCGCCGGAGCCATGAAACTCAAGCCGAAACCAGGAGATTTCAGATCTAATTTTCATCTGACCCAAAAAAGCTGGCCTGTGGAACTGTTACCCGAGTGGGAAGAAATTGCACTTAAGGCAGCAGATGCGCTCGGCCTTGAAATTGCCGGGGTGGATTTAATTGTGGATGCCGATGGAAAGGTTCGCGTCATCGAGCTCAATTATTCTCCCGGTTTCAGTGGTCTGGAAGCAGCAACCGGTCTGGATATCGCCGGTCGAATCATCGATTATGTTGTTGAAACTTACGGATAATCCCTTAAAATTGGATTTTGTGCTTTTTTTGACAAAACTTTTTCCGTTCTGCCACTAAGGCACCAAGGCACGAAAAAAGAATAATAAATATATCCTTTGTGCCTGCCCGCCATCGGCTTCGCCTTAGGCGAGGCGGGCGGGTCTTAGTGCCTTTGTGGCAATATTTTTGGTTCCCCGATAAATCGGGATTTCCGCTTCGCTACAACTTGCTTGGCCGGTAAAGGGTGCATCATGTCTGAGATTTATTTTTCTAATTATCAACTGGAAAGAAACACCCACTATTTTTTGTATATCGGGTCTATCAAAAATTACGGCCTGAATATCTTTCTCAAAGAAGCCCTTTCTAAAATTTACAACCGCAAATTTGATTTTATTTCGATTATTCAGGATATTTTTGCACAATATCCCTATCCCAACCTGATGGTCGTCAATCCATTGGTCAATGAATTTTCTCGTACACACGGTCGAAAAGCAAGTTGTAGAGTCCCTACTAGAGATTTCTTGTCGAGCGTTTCAAATAATCCTCACGTTCAAGAGCTGGTAAAAAAGCTCCTTGATCGACAGAAAAAGCTGTACATTTATATGTATGAGAGTTTGCCGGAAATGAATTTTGATCAATTACCCGGTGTTTTCATTGTTGGTCCTGACAGTAAAATTTCCGAAAGGCTAAACAGCAAAATATTCCAGTATGAGACCTGTAAAAATTTTCTTCCCATGGTGGACTTTCGTATTTGTAACGGATTGGATGAACTTTTAAAGACAACGGATAAACTCTGGTCTAACTGGACGGAAGGTGTTTTCGTCAGCGAAGAATGGAGCGCCGGCGGATTGAAAAGCATTGTTGCCCATAGTCCTGATGATATCATAAAAAAATTTAAGGATAATAAACTAAACTATCTTATCAGTCGATTCATTCCCCATGATTCTGATCCCACAGTGCTTGGCGTTGTCGCCAATGAGAATGACATCTACATCGCCGGCATTGCAGATCAGTTCATCGAACACGGCAATCAGTTTGTCGGTTCCGCTTTTCCGACGATACTGGAGAAAACGTTGACTATCCAACTGAAAAATCATACCCGAAGGGTCGGTCAATGGCTGGCACGGGAAGGATTTCGGGGCATATTCGGCTGCGATTATCTGGTGGACCCACAGGGACGCATTTTTTTTCTTGAAGTGAATGCCCGGAAACAGGGAACCGCCATGGAGTTTTGCTGCACCCTTGAAAATACGCTGCCCAAAGGATCGGCAATGCTTCCGGAACTGGAGTATTATGCGGTTTTCCAGGAAAGATTCCCTGATCACACCATAGAGATGCAAAACAATTTTAAAAAAATCCACTGGGCTACGCATAACTACAAAACCCGTGACATGGTGAATACAAGATCGACGATTTTTTGTCATGGTTCCGAGCGGAAGGCGTTTCGACAACTGGCAGAAAACCGGGTGAAACAAGATGTTTTAATTTTTGATCACATCGGCAGCGGACTTGTTGTGGCAGAAAAATCCTTTCTTGCACGCGTTGTTGCTCTGGGACAAAATCGATCAAGTGTTCTCAAAGGGCTTGAGCAAGGAAAGAAAAATATTGAATCGACCACAGCAAAATCTTAAATAGTGTCCATCATAAATGGCCCTTTTTGTCCTGCTCGGCGTTCTCCGCGGGTTTCCGGCTGCGGCGTACAGACGTACGCCTCACCGCAAACCCTTGTGCGGCCTTGATCAGAACAAAAATTGCTCATTTCTGAATTGGACACCCATTGTGTTTATTTTGGATTTCTGAATGGACACTAAATAGAACTGATACGGTATGTTTTTACTCAATGACTACGACTACGATCTTCCCGAAGAACGGATCGCTCAGAAGCCGGTCGAACGGCGTGATCGGTCTAGACTTTTATTTATGGACCGGAACACCGGGGAAATTGCGCACCATAAGTTTTTAGACATTTATGACCTTCTATCCCCGTCGGACGTTCTGGTGATCAATAACACCGAAGTCATTCCGGCAAGACTTTTTGGACAAAAAGAGAGCGGCGGGAAAGCTGAAATTCTTATTTTGGATTATCCGGGTGATAAAAAAAACCGGATCGATAACGGGGAATCTGTTTGCCGGTGTTTGATAAAAACATCAAAAAGACCCAAAGACGGCACCACACTTATTTTTAATCAAAAATTGAAGGCAAACGTCGTCAACTTTAAAGACGGAATTTATACCGTCAAGTTTTCATATAAAGGTGACTTTGAACATATCATTGACCGGATCGGGCGTGTTCCTTTGCCGCCCTATATTAAACGAAACGATGATAAAAAAGATCGAACATTTTATCAGACCGTCTATGCCTCGAGAAAAGGAGCTGTGGCTGCACCCACGGCAGGACTTCATTTTTCGCTAAGTCTTATGAGAAAACTTAAGGAAAAAGGGGTGAAGATCGTTGCAATAACCCTCCATGTCGGTTACGGTACATTCTTGCCGGTCAGGGTATCTGATATCAGAGATCATCGGATTCATTCTGAATGGTATTCTATTTCAAAAGAAACAGCCGACATGATCAATGAATCGAAAAAAGCGGGTCATCGTATCGTGGCTGTCGGTACGACTGCGGTTCGAACGCTGGAGTATGCAAGCAAAGAAAATGGAATCGTTGTTCAGGGGGAAGGTGGCTGCAACCTGTTTATATACCCCGGATACAGATTCCAAACCGTCGATGCAATGCTCACAAACTTTCATCTTCCCAAATCGACACTTCTCATGCTGGTGTCAGCATTTTCAACCCGTGAAAATGTGTTGAATGCATACAAAGCGGCAATCGAAAAACAGTACAGATTTTTCAGCTACGGAGATGCGATGCTCATCGCATAAAGATTAGGTAATGGGTGATAGGTGATGGGTAATGGGAAATGAAAAAAATCCTATAACCCATCACCTATTACCTGACTATATTATTATGTTTAATTTCAAAATCGTTGCAGAATCGGAAACCACCCGGGCAAGGGCGGGCGTTTTGCAAACCGCACACGGTGAAGTGGAAACACCTATTTTCATGCCGGTGGGAACGTTGGGTACTGTAAAGTCGCTCTCCCCTGAAGAACTGATAACCTGTGGCGCACAGATCATCCTTGGGAACACCTATCATTTATATCTCAGACCGGGTTGTGATGTCATCCGAAGTTTTAACGGTCTGCATGATTTTATGCACTGGGACGGCCCTATTTTAACCGACAGCGGCGGTTTTCAGGTGTTTTCTCTTGCCAAACTCAGAGAAGTGACCAACGAAGGGGCGTTATTTCAATCCCATATCGATGGTTCCCAACATATGTTAACCCCGGAAAAATCCGTGGAGATACAGCTGTGCCTCGGATCCGACATCGTGATGTGTCTTGACGAGTGCATAAAATATCCTGCTGAAAAAAGTGAGGCCCAAAAAGCGCTTGAACTGACCACGCAATGGGCGAAAAGATGCAAGGATGCCTTTAAAAATGAGAAAAACGCCCTGTTTGGTATTGTTCAGGGGGGTATGTTCAGGGACCTTAGAGAAATGTCGGCCCATGATTTGTTGAACATCGACTTTGACGGGTATGCCATCGGCGGACTCAGCGTTGGGGAACCCAAAGACCTTTTGTTTGAAATGGCTGATTTTACCCTGCCGATGCTACCGGATACAAAACCAAAATATATCATGGGTGTTGGGACACCTGAGGATATTGTGGCGCTTGTGGCCCTTGGCGCTGACATGTTTGATTGCGTCCTTCCCACAAGGAATGCAAGAAACGGTCAAATGTTCACAAAAACCGGCACCATAAACATCTCTAATGCGCGATTTAAAAATGATACCGATCCCATAGAATCGGAATGCACCTGTTATACCTGCCGGAATTATTCAAGAGCTTACCTTCGCCATCTTTATCTGTCAAAAGAACTGCTTGCTTATCGTCTAAATACCATTCATAATGTTCATTACTACATGAACCTGGTACGACAACTGCGGACGGCCATATGTAACGGAAAATTTGGGGAATTCAAAAAAGAATTTTTCAAAAATAACTTGCAACCCCTATCATGATATCTATATACTGACTATTTTGGTTCGATTTGCTCTTTCCATTATTCCATGGGGGCGAAATAAAAATACCACAAATTTATGTTCTACGATATCAAGTAATTATTGATTTTCTGAAAAAACCATTTATGATTTTAACATGACCATTGCAAAACATATAAAAACCAAAATATCCGGATCTTCATGGATTCGTAAAATGTTTGAAGAAGGTGCACAGCTCAAGGCCGAGCACGGTGCTGATAATGTGTTTGATTTCAGCCTCGGAAATCCAAATCTGGAGCCTCCTGAGAAATTCAGGGAGGTACTCAAAAATACGGTAATGTCCTTGGCTGGTGGAGATCATGGGTATATGCCCAATATCGGGTATCCCCATGTCCGAAAGTCCGTGGCTGAGTATCTTTGTGAAGAGCAGCAGGTTCAGGTTTCGGAAAACGATGTGATCATGACCTGTGGTGCTGCCGGCGCCCTGAACGTTATTCTAAAAGCAATTCTTGACCCGGGCGACGAAGTCATTACGCCGGCGCCTTATTTTGTCGAGTATCAATTTTATGCTGATAATCATGGCGGAATTCTAAAAACCGTATCGACAAAACCCGACTTTTCTCTGGATATTAACGCAATTCATGCGGCCATTACCGAAAAGACAAAGGCTGTCCTGATCAACTCACCCAACAATCCCACAGGCCAGGTCTATTCAAAAGAGAGCCTCGATGAACTCGGAACGCTTTTAAAGGATAAAGGAAATCGTCTGAACAGGACATTGTATCTGATATCGGATGAACCTTACCGGAAGATTGTTTACGAAGGATACACGGTTCCCAGTATATTCAAAAGTTATAATGAGAGCATCATTGCATCCTCATATTCCAAGGATATTTCCATTCCCGGCGAACGAATCGGTTATCTGGCAGTTCATCCCGAAGCTTCATTCAATAAAGAACTGATGGCGGGGATGGCACTGGCCAACAGAATCTTAGGGTTTGTTAACGCTTCTGCCCTGATGCAGCGAATCGTTGCGTCTCTTCAAGGATCAAGTGTGGACATTTCCGCTTATGCCCGGAAAAGAGACCTTTTGTGTAACGGCCTTGCAGATTGCGGCTATGATTTCGTCGAACCGCCGGGTGCTTTTTATCTTTTTCCAAAAACGCCTGTTCCTGATGATGTAACATTTGTTAGAGAATTACAAAAAGAGCTGATCCTTACCGTGCCCGGAAGCGGCTTTGGAGGTCCGGGTCATTTCAGAATCGCGTTTTGCGTGGATGATCTTACCATAAAAAATGCCATGCCGGGATTTGGTCGGGTGATGAAAAAATTTAAAGATTGAAAATTGAAGAATCAACGATCGTCAATTATGATAGGGAGGGTTTTCATGAAAATATTAAAGATTGACCATCTTGGAATTGCAGTAAACAGTATCGAAGACGGCAAAAGCTTTTGGACAGATGCCCTGGGGCTTCATTTTGAAGGGACCGAAACCGTGGAAGAGCAAAAAGTGACAACCGCATTTTTCCCGGTTGGAGAAAGTGAAGTGGAACTTTTGGAATCCACCGCTCCTGACGGCCCGGTGGCAAAATTTTTAGAGAAAAAAGGGGCAGGGGTACACCATGTTGCCTTTCGCGTTGAAAATATTGAAGAAGCGCTGGCAGAGTTGAAGGAAAAAGGGATACGCCTTATTGATGAGAAGCCGCGAAAGGGCGCGGGCGGTGCAAAAATTGCTTTTTTGCACCCCAAAGCGACCAACGGTGTTCTGGTTGAACTGTGTGAGAGGTAACCGATATAGTGTCTGTTCAGACAGTTTCCAGTTAAGAAACAAGTTAAGGACATCGCCCAAATTTGAATAATGGAATAATGAAATAATGGAGTATTGGAATGATGGGTTTAAAGGATTTTTTATCAATTTTAATTAATTATTTCTGCTCTTATTCCCAATATTCCAGCATTCCAACATTCCATTCTTCCATACCGGTGACATGAACAGAAAATTATTAGAAGATTAGTGAATTTTAAAGGTTGTAGAATTTCCGATACATCTTTTTATGCTTGAAGCTTCCTTGAAGTCGATGTGTATAAAAGAATTAGAATCTAAATAAGTTATAAATAATAACGTCATTGAAAAAGGAGGATGATATGGCAGAACATCCTGATTTTAAAAAATGGACAGAACTTGCCACCAAACAGTTAAGAGGAAGACCCCTTGAGGACCTGAACTGGAAGACCCCTGAAGGGATTATGGTCAAGCCTCTGTATACGGCGGAAGACATTGAAGGGATGCCGCATGTCAACACGTTGCCGGGTTTTGCGCCTTATGTCAGAGGACCCATGGCCACCATGTATGCCGGAAGACCCTGGACTGTCCGGCAATATGCGGGCTTTGCCACAGCCAAAGAGTCCAACGAATTTTACAGGAGGAACGTTGCCGCCGGGCAAACCGGGCTTTCTGTGGCGTTTGATCTTGCAACCCACAGAGGGTATGATTCGGATCATTCAAGGGTAACGGGTGATATCGGCAAGGCCGGTGTGGCCATTGATTCTATAGAGGATATGAAGATCCTTTTTGATCAGATTCCCCTGGACAAGATCACGGTTTCTATGACCATGAACGGTGCGGTTCTTCCGGTGATGGCGGGATATATCGTCGCCGCAGAAGAGCAGGGCGTAAAGCATGAACAATTGGGAGGAACCATACAGAACGACATTCTGAAAGAGTACCTGACCCGAAACACCTATATCTATCCACCGGAACCTTCCATGCGGATTGTTTCCGACATTATTGGATACTGCTCCAAAAACATGCCCAAATACAACACCGTCAGCATCAGCGGCTATCACATGATGGAAGCCGGTGCCGACTCTGTTCTTCAAACCGCATTTACACTGGCAGACGGTCTCGAATATGTGAAAGCAGCTCTTGCGGCGGGACTGGATATCGATGCATTTGCGCCGAGGCTTTCGTTTTTCTTCGGTGTTGGGATGAACTTTTTTATGGAAATCGCCATGTTAAGGGCCGCCCGTTTTCTGTGGCATGAACTCATGAGCCAATTCAATCCTAAAAATCCGAAATCTTCCATGTTGCGAACCCATGTTCAGACGTCAGGCTGGAGCCTGACCGAACAGGACCCGTACAATAACATCATTCGAACCACCATTGAGGCTATGGCTGCAGCCCTGGGGGGAACCCAGTCGCTCCACACCAATTCCTTTGATGAGGCTGTGGGTCTGCCCACTGATTTTTCCGCTAGAATTGCCAGAAATACACAGATTGTTATTCAGGAAGAATCTCAGATCTGCCATGCCATCGATCCGATGGGCGGATCATATTATGTCGAGGCGTTGACCGACGGCATCATCAAGGCATCCAGAGAAATCATCGAAGAGGTTGAAAAGATAGGTGGAATGGCAAAAGCCATTGAAACCGGCATGCCGAAAATGCGTATCGAAGAAGCGGCGGCCAGGAAACAGGCCCGTATCGACCAGGGGAAAGATGTGATCGTGGGTGTGAATAAATACCAGATCGAGGAAGAACCGCTGAAAGGTCTTCTGGAAGTTTCAGAGACGGTGCGTGATGAGCAGGTTGCACGATTAAAAGAGATAAAAGCAAAAAGAGATAACGATGACGTCCGAAGAGCCCTGGAAGCCATAACCCATGCTGCCGAATCTGGCGGGAATCTTTTGGAAGTCTGTATTCCTGCTGTCAGGGCGCGGGCCACGGTTGGAGAAATTTCAGACGCCATGGAAAAGGTTTTCAACCGGTTTGTGGCCACAACCCAGTGCATATCCGGTGCATATGCCGATGAATATGCGGACAGTGAAATATTTGCCGCCGTGCGAAAAAGAACAGATGAATTTCAGGAAAAGAACGGGCGAAGACCCCGGATACTGGTGACAAAGATGGGACAGGACGGTCATGACCGCGGGATCAAGGTCATTGCCACTGCATTTGCAGACCTCGGGTTTGACGTGGACATCGGTCCCATGTTTCAGACCCCGGAGGAAGCCGCCCAAATGGCTGTGGAAAACGATGTGCATGTGGTCGGCGTTTCGAGCCTGGCTGCGGGACACAAGTCTTTGGTGCCACAGCTTATCAATGTTCTCAAAGAAAAGGGGGGTGAAGATATCAAGGTGGTGGTTGGTGGCGTCATTCCTCCGGCAGATTATGACTTTTTGTATCAAGCCGGGGCCAAAGGGGTATTCGGCCCGGGAACCGTCGTCGCCGATTCAGCCAATAAGGTTCTGAATGTTCTTGAGCAAGGCTGATGATATCCGAAGATCCTCAATTTTATGTGCAAGGTGTTCTGAACGGTGACCGGCGAGTGATCGCCAAAACCATTACGGTGATTGAAAGTTCTCTGCCTGCCCATCAACGGCTGGCACAAACGATTATCGACCGATTGCTTCCTTTTGCAGGAAAGGCGATACGCCTGGGTATAACAGGGGTGCCGGGTGTGGGTAAAAGCACTTTTATCGAAAGCCTCGGCACAATGCTTGTAAAAATGGGACATCGTGTGGCAGTCCTTGCTGTTGATCCCAGCAGCAAAAGAAGTGGCGGCAGCGTACTGGCAGATAAGACCCGTATGGAAAAGTTGGCCGTAGAGGAAAGGGCGTTTATTCGCCCCTCTCCTTCCGGAGGCACGTTGGGCGGCGTTGCCCGCAAAACCCGGGAGACCATGATTGTGTGTGAAGCTGCCGGGTTTGATGTTATCATCGTTGAAACCGTGGGTGTGGGTCAGTCCGAGACCGCTGTGGCATCAATGGTCGATTTCTTTTTGGTGCTGATGATTGCCGGTGCCGGAGACGAATTGCAGGGTATTAAGAAGGGTATTCTCGAACTTGCCGATGCCGTTGCCGTTAACAAAGCCGACGGTGACAATGTTGAAAGAGCGGAATTTGCCAGAAAACAATATGAAACGGCACTCCACTTCTTAACACCTTCATCGCCCAATTGGACACCACCGGTTCTAACCTGTAGTGCTTTGGAAATGATCGACATCGATGTAATCTGGGAATGCGTTTTAAAACATCACAGAATATTTACGCAGACCGGAGAACTTGTGGCAAATCGGGAAATACAGGCCGTTGACTGGATGTGGTCCCTTGTTAAAGAGGGTCTAAAAGACCGTTTTTATCAAAACCCTGAAGTTAAAAAAATTCTTCCCGAAACAATAAAGGAGGTTGAAAACGGGGCTCTTGCATCCACCATCGCCGCAAGTCGATTGCTGGATCTTTTGGACGATAAACCCTAACCCGGACAAGCCGGCCTCCGGCTCGTAAGCCTACGGCTCGGAGATAACCAAAAATATTTGCCACCAAGGCACAAAGACCCGCCCGCCTCGCCTAAGGCGAAGCCGATGGCGGGCAGGCACGAAGGATTTTTTGTTATTTGTTCTTAGTGTCTTGGTGACTTTGTGGCGAGAAGAAAAAAGTTTTGCAACAAAAAGCACAAAATTCACAATTAAAGTGCTATCGTTGCATAAATAAAAACGTCGAACGTTAGGGTAAGTTCAAGCCAAGACCCGCCAAGAGTGATGAGAGCCGCGTTTGATTGAACGGGGCCTGCATCTAATGAAAGGAGGATTGCGAAATGGCAGTAAAGATAATCATTAAACGAATCGTACCGCTAAACAAGACAGAAGCTTTAAAGCCGCTACTTCAAAAACTTAGAAATCTGGCCATGCAACAACCCGGCTATATTTCCGGAGAAACATTTAAACGAATCGATCGTCCGGGTGAAAGTCTGGTGGTCAGTACCTGGCAGTCCATGGAAAATTGGAGAGCATGGGTGATGAGCGACGAAAGAAGGGGGACACAGGAAAAAATCGATCATTTGCTGGGTGAAAAGACAGACTACGAGGTGTATACCTATGATTAGAGCGAATCTAAAATGCATCTTGGATGGTCATAACGAATAACAGGTTGCCGTTAAAAGGCACAAGATGCATTTCTGTTTATTTTTGAGCGAAGTCTGTTATTGATCTGATATCGGATTTAAAATCTGAATCCAAAAAAATAAAAGGTCAATATGAATTGATGAAAGGAATTTTGTAATGGGTATTATCGAAGATAAAATCAAGGATCTTAAAGAGCGTGAAGCCAGGATCCTCAAGATGGGCGGCGATAAAGCGGTTGCCAAGCAGAAAGAAAAGGGAAAAATGACCGCCCGCGAACGCTTGGATATCTTTTTTGATCCGGGTACGTTTCGGGAAATCGACATGTTCGTCAGTCACCGGTGTGTAAATTTCGGCATGGAAAAGCTTGATATTCCGTCTGACGGTGTCGTTACCGGGCATGGCCTTGTGGAAGGGAGGCATGTATTTGCCTTTGCTCAGGATTTTACGGCCAGGGCCGGCAGTTTGGGTGAAATGCATTCAAAGAAAATTTGCAAGATCATGGACATGGCGCTTAAAGCCGGGGTTCCGTTTGTGGGTATGAACGATTCCGGTGGCGCAAGGATCCAGGAAGGCGTGGATTCCCTTTCCGGGTACGGTCAGATTTTTTATCGCAATTCCATGAGTTCGGGTGTCATTCCCCAAATTTCGGCAATTATGGGTCCCACGGCCGGCGGGGCTGTCTATTCACCGGCCATGACAGACTGGATTTTTATGGTCAAGGACACCAGTTACATGTTCATTACCGGACCGGATGTCATCAAATCCGTCACCGGGGAACAGATTACCTTTGAAGAACTCGGCGGTGCCATGGCCCATAACGAAAAGAGCGGTGTCGCACATTTTGCATGTGAAAGCGATGAAGATGCCATCAACCGGATCAAAAAACTTCTCTCTTATCTGCCTTCAAACAATATGGAAGATCCGCCCATAATTAATACCGGAGATGATCCGCGACGCACGGATCCGGCGCTCGACACCATTATTCCGGACAACCCAAACCAATCTTATGACATGAAAGAAATTATCCGTTTAATCGTGGATAATGGTGAGATTTTTGAGCCTCACGAATACTTTGCCCAAAACATCATCATCTGTTTTGCCAGACTGAACGGGAGAAGTATCGGAATTATCGCCAACCAGCCCCAGATTCTTGCCGGATGCCTGGACATCAATGCTTCGGACAAAGCCACCCGCTTTATCCGTTTTTGTGATGCATTCAATATTCCGATGCTGACCATTGCCGATGTGCCGGGTTATCTTCCCGGTAGCGAGCAGGAATGGGGCGGTATCATCCGACATGGCGCAAAACTTCTCTGGTGCTACTCGGAAGCAACGGTGCCCAAAATTCTTCTGGTTACGCGTAAGGACTACGGGGGATCTTATCTTGCCATGTGTTCAAAAGATTTAGGTGCCGACATGGCGTTTGCGTGGCCCAGTTCGGAAATAGCGGTCATGGGTGCCGGAGGGGCATGCAATGTCATTCATCGCAGGGCAATCAAGGGGGCGGACGATCCTGAGGCCAAACGCAAAGAACTGGTCAGTGAATATGAGGAACTCTTTTCAAATCCATATTGTGCCGCCAGCCGCGGTTTTGTGGATGCCGTCATCGTGCCGAGCGAAACCCGGCCTCGCCTGATCGACGCGTTGGAGGTGATGTGCAGTAAACGGGAAACCCGCCCACCGAAAAAACATGGGAATATACCGATGTAATAGGTCATAGGTGATAGGTAAGAGGTAATAGGGCATTTTCAAAAACCCATAACCTATAACCCATAACCGTTGTAAATGGTGAAACGATGGAAAACAATAAGAAAGCAGCAGCGGCAATCGCTGCGGTGATGAACTACATCACAACCGAAGAAGAAGCGATCTGCATTCAGTCCATGGCCACACCTGCAGTGGCACCGTCGCCAGCACCTTATGCTGCAGCACCGATGAGACTGTGGGGGACAAGCGGGCGACAGGCCCAGATGCAGATGCGTAATTTGATGCAAATGAGAACTTTCAGATAATTGACGATGTCAATCATAAATATTTAATTAAAAGGGAGAACGTTAAGATGAGTGATCACAACCAGGTGAAAATAACTAACATGGATTACAGCAAGGAGAGGCCTGCGGCTGAAAATCCCGTTAAGATACAAGACCTGAGCCTGCGGGACGGACACCAATCCTTGTTTGCCACCCGGGGGAGAACCGAAGATATGATTCCGGTTGCCGAAAAGATGGACGAGGTCGGATTTTGGGCCGTTGAAACGTGGGGTGGCGCCACTTTTGATACCATGCATCGTTTTTTGAATGAAGATCCGTGGGAGCGGATTCGCACCTTAAAGCGTTACATGACAAAGACGCCGTTTTCCATGCTGCTCAGAGCACAAAACCTTGTGGGTTACAGGAATTATGCCGATGATGTTGCCGAGGCTTTTGTGGAGCGGGCGGCTGAAAACGGAATGGATGTTTTCAGAACATTTGATGCCTTGAATGATTACCGCAACTTTGAAACGGTGGTCAAGGTGATTAAAGAATATGGGAAGCATTTTCAGGGCTGTATCTGTTATACCATGACCGAACCGCGGATGGGCGGAGACGTATATAATATTGATTATTATGTCAACAAGGCCAAAGACCTGGAGGCCATGGGCGCCGACACTATCTGTATCAAGGATATGGCAGGCCTTATTGCTCCCTATGACGCCTATGAAATTGTCAAGGCGTTAAAAGCAGCGGTGAAGGCGCCTATACACCTGCACAGCCACTTTACTTCCGGAATGTCACCCATGAGCCATTTGAAGGCGATTGAGGCCGGTGTGGATATCATTGATACCTGCATGTCACCGTATGCCTATCGGACGTCGCATGCTGCCATTGAACCGCTTGTGATGACACTTATCGGGACCAACCGGGACACCGGATTCGATATTAAGCAACTTGCGGAGATCAACGAAATATTTGAAAAGAAAGTCATGCCCAAATACAAGCATCTGCTGGACGATTCCAAGGTGTCGATCATCGATATCAGTGTGCTGTTACACCAGACACCGGGAGGGATGCTTTCAAATCTCGTCAACCAGCTAAGAGAAATGGACGCGTTGCACAAGATTGATGAGGTTTACAAGGAACTCCCGAGAGTCAGAAAAGAACTTGGACAGATTCCGCTGGTAACGCCCACCAGTCAGATCGTCGGGATACAAACCGTCAACAACGTTCTTTTTGATGATGAAAATGAGCGATATAAGATGATTACCGGGCAGGTTAAAGATCTGTGCTACGGCTTATACGGGAAAACAGCCATTCCCATCGATCCGGATGTTCAAAAGAAAGCACTTGCAGGATATCAAAGAGGAGAAGAACCGATCACCTGCAGGCCGGCCGAGGTCTTGGAGCCGGAGCTTGAACAGGCTAAGAGCGATACCGAAGGCCTTGCCCAGGACCTGGACGATGTTCTGACCTATGCAATTTATCCCATAACCGGCAAGCGGTTTTTGAAATGGAAGTACGGCAAGGAAGATCCGCCAATCGAAGTCAAGCCTCGAACCCTGGAAGAGATTAAATCCGAGGAGGACCTGGTGAAGCTGGCCAAACTGGGCAAGCTGGTCCGAAAAGTGGAAAAGAAAGCGCCGCCAAAAACCGATGCCCTTCGAACATTTAGTGTGTTCGTTGACGAGGAATATTTTGAAGTGGGTGTGGAAGAACCCGGTGGGTCGCCGATTATCAGCTATGTGCAACAATTGCCGGCTGGAGCACCGGTTTCAATGCCGGCACCTGCCGCCCCTGTTGCCCCTGCTGCCGCGCCGGCAGCACCCAAACCCGCAGCACCTGCGGCGCCCAAACCTGCAGCGCCTGCTGAACCGGCACCGGCGCCTCCCAAGCCGGAAGCACCGGCACCGGCTGCTGCCGGAGTTGAAGGTACGGCGTTGAAAGCGCCAATGCCCGGTATGATCGTTAAATATCTCAAGCAGGTGGGGGAAGCAGTAAACAAAGGAGAGACGATGGTCATTCTGGAGGCCATGAAGATGGAAAATGCCCTTTCATCCCCTGCGGGCGGCACCGTTAAGGCCATTAATTTCTCCAGCGGAGATTCCGTGGCCAAAGACGATGTGCTGTGTGTGATCGGCTGAGCAGTTGAATATTGAAGATTGGTTGAATCGCTGAATCGTTAAATGGTTAAATGATAATCACTACTTGACCAATCGACCATTTGACGAATCGCCCAAATAAAAAGGGAGAATTGGTTTAATGAAGATCCATGAATATCAGGCAAAAGATTTGTTTAAAAATTACAATATTCCCATTCCGAAAGGGGGTGTCGCCTTCAATCCGGATGAGGCCAGGGAAATTGCCAAAGATTTGAATCAGTTTCCGGTTGTCGTCAAAGCCCAGATTCATGCCGGCGGCAGGGGCAAAGGGGGTGGCGTCAAACTTGCCGGATCTATGGATGAAGTGACGACCATTGCCGGCGATATCATCGGAATGAATCTGGTGACCCACCAGACCGGTCCGGAAGGAAGGATCGTCAGGAAAGTCCTGGTGGAACAAGGGCTCAACATCGCGAAGGAGTTGTACCTGAGTATCATTCCGGACAGGGAAACGGCGAAGGTTGTTATCATGGCCAGTGAGGCCGGTGGCATGGATATCGAAGAGGTGGCCGTCGCCACCCCTGAAAAGATCATCAAGGTGTTCATTGATCCCCTTATGGGAATTCAGCCGTATCACTGCCGACAGGTTGCTTTTGGTCTGAATATGGCACCGGCGGTCATGAAACCGTTTGTTTCAATGCTGTCAAGTCTGTTTCGGCTGTTTATGGATTATGACTGTTCGCTTTTGGAGATCAATCCCCTTGTCATCACCGCCGAACAGACGGTGATCGCACTGGATGCCAAAGTCGACTTTGACGACAATGCGCTCTATCGTCATAAAGATATACTTGAATACCGTGACATCGACGAGGAAGACCCGCTTGAGGTGGAAGCATCCAAATTTAATCTCAACTACATCAAGCTGGACGGCAATGTCGGTAATATGGTCAATGGCGCAGGCCTGGCCATGGCGACCATGGACATCATCAAGCTTGCCGGTGCAGAACCGGCCAACTTCTTGGATGTGGGGGGCGGGGCCAGTGCCGAGATGGTTGAGAACGGCTTTCGAATCATGCTCGGTGACGAGAATGTCAAAGGAATTCTGATCAATATATTTGGCGGAATTTTGCGTTGCGACGTGCTGGCAAAAGGCGTTGTCAGTGCAGCGGAAAAAATCGGTATCAGTGTTCCTGTGGTGGTAAGGATGGAAGGGACCAATGTGGAAGAGGGTCGAAAAATTCTGGCCGATTCCGGGCTCAATCTGATTACTGCTGCCGACATGAAAGACGCTGCGCAGAAGGTCGCACAGTTTGTTGCGGATAAATAAAAAAACGTGACACGATCGTTTTTTGAGAAAGGATCGCTTCACGTATAATTAACTTTTTGCTTATAAATCACGCCAGTCGAAGATGCCGCTGGCGGTGAAGCGGAAAAGCCCGTCAAAGGCGGATTAACCTCGCGAAAAAGGTTCGCCTCGGGTATAATTCAATTTTTTCTGCAAGAACTCGTGGATAAGGGCTCGTATTGAAAAAACAGGTCTTATCTTTTGATAAGGGTAATCGGTTTAAGACAATTTGTTCGTATGATCTCGAATCGAGTACGGTTTTTTCACAACGATCCCTAATCCACTCAGACAGCTTCCAGAAAAAATTGAATCATACCCAAGGCTTTTTTAACGTCGATTTGTTTTAAGAACCTAAACAGTTAAAAAACCTGAAGCGGTAATATTTTCAATTTGAGAAATTACAAAATAATTTATTGAGAAAACGTTGAGGAATGAAAATGAGCATATTTGTTGACAAGAACACACGTCTGTTGGTTCAGGGAATAACCGGAAAAGAAGGACAGTTTCATGCACGGCAGTGTATCGATTACGGAACGAATGTGGTTGCCGGGGTAACGCCGGGCAAAGGCGGACAAAAAATGGATGACGTTCCGGTATTCAATACCGTTAAAGAGGCTGTGGGGCAGACCGGCGCAAACTGCAGCATGGTATTTGTTCCGCCGGCATTTGCAGCCGATGCCATTATGGAGGCCACAGATGCCGGGGTGGATCTTATCGTTGCCATCACAGAGGGTATTCCGGTGATGGATATGGTAAAAGTTAAAAATTATCTTGAGGGTTCCAATTCCCGTCTCATCGGCCCAAACTGCCCGGGAATCATTACACCGGGTGAGTGTAAGATCGGGATCATGCCGGGCCCGATTCACAAACCCGGCGGTCCCATCGGCGTGGTTTCAAGATCAGGGACCCTCACTTATGAAGTGGTTCACCAGTTGACTCTTCAGGGCATCGGTCAGACCACCTGCATCGGTATTGGCGGAGACCCTGTAAACGGTACCAACTTTATTGACTGCCTGGAAGCCTTTGAAAAAGATACCGATACCACAGGCATTGTGATGGTTGGAGAGATCGGTGGAACTGCTGAGGAACAAGCATCCGAATTTATAACAAAGAATGTTACAAAACCCGTGGTCGGGTTTATTGCAGGCCTGACTGCGCCTCCAGGGCGGCGCATGGGTCATGCAGGTGCCATCATCAGCGGCAGCAGCGGTACCGCCCAGGGGAAAATTGATGCCATGAAGGCGGCAGGTATTCATATCTGTGAGAATCTTGGTATGCTTGGGGAGTTGTGCGCAGAGGTATTCAGTTAGATCGCTTCGCTCGCAATTGGAATGTTGGAAATATGGAATAATGGAGAAATGGGTTTTGGGAAAATGAGTATGTGGAATTTAGGTCAAATGGTCGATGGGTCAAATCGTCACAAACTATTTGACAATTCAACGATTTAACCAAATCTGATAAAATTTCTCTATAAATCAATATGCCACTATTCCATCATTCCTTTATACCATGTATGATGAGAAAAAACCAAGCCTCAACTAACTATTTTATTTATAGTATATTACAGAATTTCAAGGATGTAATTAATGCATGAAATGGGTATTGCGATGCAGATCATTGAGATTGCAGTTGCATCCATACCTGCCGATTTGAAAAATGCACAGGTTAAAAAGGTCAATCTAAAAGTCGGAAAACTGTCGGCGGTCGTCCCTGAAAGTCTTCATTTTTGTTTTCAAATAGCCGCTCAGGATACCCCACTTTGTGATGCAGAACTCAATATTGAAGAAATTCCTTTGAAAATCAGATGCACGGATTGTAATGTTGAATGGACCGCACATGAACCGGTTTTTATTTGCCGCCAGTGTAACGGCGGATCCGTAAAGATGCTGTCGGGTAGAGAACTGGACATCACTTCCATCGAAGTTGTGGACGAGCACAATTAATATGCTGGAATTTATATATAAAAATCAAAGACATTTTCATCACAAGGATTCTCAAAAACCCCATCATTCTCATAGCGGTGGCGGCGGTTCAATCGGCGGCAAGAACACAGACACCAGAGAAATAAAAATCGTTCGCAAGGTGCTGGATGTTAATGATACGATTGCAGAGCAGAACCGTAAAATGTTTGAAGAAAATGGCGTTTTCGTCATCAATGTCATGAGTTCACCGGGATCCGGGAAAACCGCTATCCTCGTAAAGACATTGTCTCATATTGCGCAAAAAATCAGATGCGCCGTTATTGTCGGAGATATTTGTACGTCTAATGACGCTGACCGGCTTGCCGGTTTCGGTGCACCTGTTGTGCAGGTTAACACCGATGCGTTCGGGGGAGATTGTCACCTGGCCGCCCATGTGATTAAAACAGCGGTTGACAACTTTAACCTGGATGAGATTGATCTTTTAATTATAGAAAATCTTGGGAATTTGGTTTGTCCGGCTGAGTTTGACATGGGTGAGAATTTGCGGATCGTTGTTCTGAGCGTCACCGAAGGAGAAGACAAACCTTTGAAGTATCCTTTGATGTTTCGCGTATGTGATGCCGCTTTACTCAATAAAATAGATTTGCTTCCGTATCTTGATTATGACAGAGAAGCAGCCGTTCAAAATATCCTTAAGGTCAATCCCCAAATGCCGGTTTTTGAAATATCCGCAAAGACAGAAGATGGCTTTGATTCCTGGGTCGAATGGCTGATGCAAAAGCTTCATGGATAAAGCGTTATCTTCAAGTTTAACCTCCTTGAATTCTTCCAAGTCAAATTTAAGTCGATACAGATAAAAATACCAAGCAGGATAAAAACGATACAAAATCAGCTCAAAACCTATAATGTCAACTATGCCAGGTGAACCTGTCGAACGGAGATAATATTTGGCAGTTTACTTAAATCATGAATAACCTTTTCGTCTGCCGGTGTGTCGATGTTTACCAGACATATGGCCCGGTCGCCGCGTCTTCCAAGTTGAAAACGGGCGATATTGATGTTATGTCGGCCTAATGTTGTTCCCACATTCCCGATAACCCCCGGCTTGTCTATATTTTGAATAATAACCATCCATCCTTCAGGGATGGCGTCCAGGTATATTTCTCCAATTTTTACGAGTCTCGGATATTTTTTTTCGTAGATGGTTCCCCAGATTTCGTCGATCTCTCCTTCGTGGCCCTCGAGTTTCATCCGGATTAAACTGGTAAAATCATGCTTTGCCGAACTGATGGTTTCGTGGACATGGATCCCCTTTTCTTGAGCAAGGGCCGGTGCGTTGACATAATTTACCGGGGTGTCGGTAAAGGAACCAAGGAGTCCTTTCAGGGCGGCATGGGTTAGCGGCCTTGTGTCCAGGTTGGCCACGTCGCCGCTGTAGCTTATGGTGATATCGTGAATTTTTCTGACAAGCTGTCCCATCAAAGATCCCATTTTTTCAGTCAGGTCCAGATGGGGACGGAGCTGATTCATCACTTCCATTGGCAGCGACGGGAAATTGACGGCATTGGTGATAATGCCGTCCAAAAGGTAAGCGGCCATCTGGGTGGCAATCATCTCCGCCACTTTTATTTGGGCTTCTCCGGTGCTGGCGCCCAAATGGGGGGTAAAGATGACGTTCGGATGCTGGAGTATGGGCAGGTTGGGTTCCGGCGGTTCCTGGGGAAGAACATCAAGGGCTGCGCCGGCGACATGCCCACTTAAAATGGCCTGGTAAAGATCATCAATTTTAACGATTTCTCCCCGGGAACAGTTGATGATTCTCACCCCCGGTTTCATCTTGTGAATGGTCGTTTCATTGATCATTCCCACCGTTTCCTGGAGACGCGGCACATGAAGTGTTATAAAGTCTGAACGGGCAAGCAATTCATCCAGGGGAACAAGTTCCACATCAAGGGCTTTTGCCGCTTCTTCGCTAACATAAGGATCGGCTGTAATGACCGCCATTTTCAAACCCTTAGCACGATCCGCCACCACCCTGCCGATATGACCAAGGCCAACGATACCCAAGGTTTTTCCGGTTATTTCAATGCCGGCCAACTTTTTCTTTTCCCATTTCCCTTCGCGAAGGGATGCTGTTCCCTGGGGAATGTTTCTAGCCAGGGACAGCATGAGAGATATGGTATGCTCTGCAGTGGTAATCGTATTACCACCGGGAGCATTCATAACCACGATTCCATGTTTTGTGGCAACCGGCACATCGATATTGTCGACCCCTATGCCGGCGCGGCCGATAACCTTGAGCTGATCGGCATTTTTTAGTACCTCTTCGGTAACCAGGGTTCCGCTTCTAATTGCAAGGCCATGGAATTCACCGATAATTTTGGACAAGACCTTTGGATCGGATGTTGCTTTGTCATTATCGACGACAACGTCTATTTTTCCGGTTGCTTCAAGTATTCTTTGTGCAACAGGGGACATATTGTCCCTTATCATAACCTTGTACATAACCGGCTCCTATTGGGCTTTTTTCCAAAAAGGGGACAATTCTCGCAGCCGCGCAATAATCGGCGGGAGTTTTTCGATAATAAAGTCGATTTCCTCTTCAGTATTGTAGATACTGAGGCTGAAACGGATCGAACCATGAGCTGCCGTAAAGGGTACTCCCATGGCCCGCAGAACATGGGATGGTTCCAGCGAACCGGATGTGCAAGCCGATCCGGATGAGGCACAGATGCCATACTCGTCCATCATTAAGAGAATGGCTTCGCCTTCTACGTACTCAAATGCGATACTTGTGGTGTTTGGCAGGCGATTCTCTATGTCACCGTTAACGATTGAGTTAGGAATGCGATTTAATAGTTCGGCTTCAAGTTTATCTCTTAGCCGTTTAACTCTGATGTTTTCATCTAACAGGTTGGCGGCGGCAAGTTCACCGGCTTTTCCCAGACCAATAATGGAAGCAACATTCTCGGTTCCGCCCCGTCGGCCTTTTTCCTGATGGCCTCCGATCATAAAAGGCGAATATTTGGTTCCTTTGCGAACATACAAAGCGCCGACGCCTTTTGGCCCGTGAAGTTTATGCCCTGAAAGAGATAGCATATCGACTGCGGTATTTTTTAGATCTATCGGAATTTTTCCAACCGCCTGAACAGCGTCCGTATGGAATACAATCCCTTTTTCCTTCAAAACCTCTCCGATTTCTTCGATGGGAAAGATGACACCGGATTCATTGTTGGCCCACATGATACTGACAATGGCGGTATCCTCACCGAGGTTTTTATGCAGATAATCCAGATCGAGCCGACCTTTGCGATCAACAGGCACAAATGTTACCCGGTAGCCGTTTTTAGATAGATACTCATAAAGATTTTTGACTGCCGGATGCTCCACCCTGGAAGTTATAATATGTTTCTTGTCGGGATTCGATAAAATCGCGGCCCGGATTGCCGTGCTGTCACTTTCCGTTCCACAACTGGTGAATATGATTTCCTCCGGAGAAGCTCCCAGAAGTTTGGCCAATCGCTCCCGTGCTTCAACGATTTTGTGTTCCACCATACCACCGAACGTATGCATACTGGATGGATTCCCGTAATATTCATTGAAATAGGGAAGCATTTCTTCCATCACTTCCGGGGCAACCTTTGTTGTTGCGTTGTTGTCTACATAAATGACGCTCACTATTGCACCTCCTCTACCAGGAGTTCAGGGGCAACCAATTCCCTGAGCTTTGACTCGACATAATGCTTAAGGGTAATTTGGGATGCGCTGCATGTGGCACAAGTTCCCTGAAGTTTCACAAGGACGTTGTTTCCATCCACATCCACAAGGTCAATATCTCCCCCGTCTTTTTTCAGTGCCGGTTTAATTTCACGCTCCAAAGTCTCTTCAATCAGTTTGATTTTTTGAATATTGGTTAAACGGATGACTTTTTTCTTCGCCGGTATTTCCAGCCCGAGGGATGCGTCGATAATTTCCTGAATCTTTTCATGGCAGCTTTCACATCCACCGCCGGCCTTGACATAATTGGTTACGTCTTCAATAGAGTTCAGACTGTTTTCTCTAACCGCGCGTTTTATTTCGAGGTCGGTTACACCGAAGCATTCACAAACAATGTTGCCTTCCACCTTCTTTTCGGCTTGCCCACGATAATTTGCGATTGCCTTTTCAAGGGCGTCACGTCCCAACACCGAGCAGTGCATCTTTTGTTTTGGCAGGCCGCCTAAGAATTCTGCAATATTATCATTCGTGATCTTTTCAGCGTCCTCCAGTGTAAGGCCCTTAATCATTTCTGTCAGGGCCGATGAAGAAGCAATGGCGCTTGCGCAACCAAAGGTTTGAAATTTTGCATCCTTGATTTTTTCATTTTCATCCAGCTTAAAATAAAGCGTCAGGGCATCTCCGCAAGCCAGTGATCCGACTTCTCCTACGCCGTCGGCATCCTCAATCACGCCCACATTCCTAGGATTGAGAAAGTGATCTTTCACCGTTTTTGTATATTCCCACATGGTATCCTCCTGTGAATGATATAATTCAAATTATAACCTAAAGATTCTCATTAATTTTCGTGCGAAGTTCAGGCGTAAACAAACCTATACTAATCATTTTATTTGAAAAGAAAAGCCCTTTGCCAAATTATGCTCGAGTTACTAATAAGTATGTTAGATACTCGCATAACCCTTACCGATGGAGATGTTACCGAAGCCTTCTCACAAGTGCCTAAAGTTAAAAGTGATCTAAAGTGCCTAAAGTTGAGGTAGCGCTAATGCGCTGTCATTAAAATATAATTGGCTAAAAATTCCTTAACTTTAGCTCACTTTAGCTCACTTTAGGCACTTGTAACTTTTTCTGCTTAATATCACAACATCAAAAGAAAAGGTCAGGGCAAAAGCAATACATGTGCGGTCACTTTTTTTGGTTTTTAGCATAAGAATTCTGTAAAACGTTTAAGCCAAAGTATACATAATGAAGGCCGGAAGCTATGGTAAGGCCTGCCGTAATCCAGAACAGCGACCATTTAGTTGTTTGAATTCCTGGAATACCCGGATCAAGAAGGGTCAGTAAAATCGTCAAAAACTGTGCAACCGTCGTCCATTTGCTCACAAGGGTCGGATTTATTTCAATAGGAATATCCATTAATGAAAAAACAGCGATGCCGGTGATAATCAGGATGTCACGGCTCAGGACGATTACTGCCAGCCAGGGGGGAATTATTTTAAGAACAGCCAGGCTTACAAAAGCGGATGCCAACAAAAGTTTGTCGGCAATGGGATCAAGGTAAGCACCCAATACACTGTACTGATTGAAATATCTTGCCAGAAGGCCATCCAGTCCATCGCTGATGGCTGCAATGGTAAAAACCAGAAGCGCAAAGTGAAACAGATTTTTTAGAAGGAAAATTACAAAAAGGGGCGTAAGCAAAATCCTGATAACGGTTAAAATATTGGGAATATTGATGCTCAATGATCTACGCTTCCATTTTAGAACCTAAGTCGAGCGATTTTCAAGTTTGCCGCATCCAAGCCCCGCGTGGCGGGATCTCCGCTTCGCTACGACAAGTCTTGAGCGTAGCGAAATCCCGCTTTGCGGGAGAAGATGTTGTTTCGCTATAGTCGTCTATGCGGAACGGCATCTGACGCAGTAGATGCGGTGAAATTGGAAACGCTCAGCTTAGGTAGAATTAATCGGAACTTAGCTCAACTCTCATGTGATTCTTTGAAACTTCGTAAATGTTAATGTCGACCAATTTATAGGATTTCAGCATCAAGTCGTCCGCGAGTGCTTTGGCGTTTCCTTTAAATTCAACGCTGATGATAGTTTCATTGGTCTTCAATTCTTTTATCTGAAGATTCTTCACCCCGGATATTTTGCTGATTATGCGGATGAACTTCTCAAAATTTGCCAGATTTTCCGTACCTTCAACGACGATCCCTATCATGTTGGTCTGCTCATCTTTTTTCTGCCAGGCATCAATGATCTGGATAGCCAGTGTTTCACCTGCAAGTGAGCCGGCAGCAGATAACGCTTTCCGGGCGCCTATTGTTTCATCGGCATCTGCTGTGACAGCACTCTTAGTTATGGTGGCGATTTCGTCACCCGTATCTGTCCGAATGGCACGTGCGAATACAACTCCTTTGAAAGACTTTATGTCTTTTCCCATGATATTCTGCGCCTGGTCTATAATTGTTTTACCCACAATGACGATATCCGCCTTTAAATTGAGACCGAGGTCAATGGCTTCTTTCTTGTCGAGATCAGGTTTGTCGTATCCATCATCAATGCTTGTGTTTTGAGCGATACTCGGATGATTAAGCACCGGAAGCCCCTTGTTTCTCATGGTTTCGATAAAAGCGTTGATCGAAAATATTTCCCCGAAAATCGCTTTTTTCCCCCACCAGTATTTTGGTGAAGTGTCTTCAAGGTTTTGTTCTGAAACTAAAACCAATATTTTTGGCAAAGACTTGCCACCTGACATAATCCCGGCGTTTGACATAAGTTTTGTTAAGCTGGCGATGGAAACGTTGGCCTCCACCATTACCTTGTAAGCATTTTTAATCTTAAATTCTGCCAGCACTTTGTAACCCTGAATGAATTTGCCGGTTTTATCATAAAGCGCTTCGTTGAAGCTTTGAAATGTTTGATTTAGGGATTCCGGTGGTATAAGGTCCAGTGCCACGCTCTCCACGGCGGATACCAGACTATTTTCAATGGCTTCTTTTCTTGCACGGGCAGAATTCTCTTTATAGATTTTACCGGTTCCGATGACCACAACGGTTTTGGTAGAAATCTGATCTTCAGCCTGAGCGTTCACAGAATGTGGAAAGAAAGATAAAAGGCAAAAGATTATAAAAATAGATCTGATTAAGGTTTTGGAAGACACATCCATATTTTTTTTACCTCCGCTCCCGACGAAATGATTTTTTTTCAATTGATGAATTTTACATTTTACGAGGTCGTCATGCTAGAATCAACAAAAACCTAAAATGAGCGTTTCAAAAGTTCCGGGACAACGTATAATCGGCAATCATCAACAGGACCTCTTTTGTTTTTGAGTTTTGGAAGACGGCGAGTGCTTCCTTTGCATTTTTAACATATTCTGTAGCAAGATTTTGAGTATACAATTGACCTCCATACTTGTCTATCATCTTTATCAATGTTTCAAAATCGTTAACAGAGAAATTTTTGTTTTTTATTATGTTTTCCATGCGGGTTCGATTTTTTTCGTCAGCCGATTTGAGTGAATAAATGACCGGCAGGGTCATTTTTCCCTCTTTGAGATCTGCCCCCACTTCTTTCCCAAGCGTGGCGGTATCTAACGTATAATCGAGAAGATCATCCACCATCTGAAAAGCGATGCCAAGGTTGAAACCATAATCTGACAGGGCGGTCTCTTTTGTTAGTGACACATCTGCGATCAGGGCTCCCGAACGACATGTTCCCTGAAATAGCACAGCAGTCTTACGTTTTATAATTTCCATGTACTCTGCTTCCGTGAGGTCCAAGCTGCCCTTTCTCATCAACTGATGAATTTCGCCCTGGGACATATTTTCTGTAATTCCTGATACGACCTTAATAACATCAGGCTGTTTTGTTTCAGCGGCAATGGCCAGTGATCGTGCGAGCAGAAAGTCTCCCACGAGGACAGTAGCAGCATTGCCCCATATGGAGTTGGCCACTGGTTTACCTCTTCGCAACGTCGCTTCGTCCACGAGATCGTCGTGCAAAAGGGTGGCGGCATGCAGATATTCAAAAATGGTTGAAAAAACCTTGTCATAGTCTCCTTTGTAACCACAAATTCTGGCCGATAGAACCATGAGTAAAGGTCTTAACCGTTTGCCTCCGCTAAACAATATATGCCCGGCAATTTGAGAGACCAGGTCTAAATACGGATTTAAGTTTTGCTGAAGAGCGACCTCAATTTCTTCAAGATCATTTTCTACCTGCATAAGGATTTTATGTTTTAAATCGTTCATACAACTTTTCCCTTGAGATCATACTCGGAAGCTTCCTCAATCCTGACATTAACAAAGGATCCGATGTGTAGGTTCCCGGAATGAATATCGGTGATGCCGTCGACTTCCGGAGCTTGGAAAAATGTTCTACCTTTATATAGGTTGTTGTCCATCGATTCTTCCACAAGGACATCATAATTCTTGCCGATGTGTTTACGGTTATTGAGCAAAGATATTTTCTGCTGGGCAGCCATCAGCCGGTTGTATCGATCCAGGGCTATGCTTTTATGAATGCGGTCCGGAAGCTTGTGGGAAGGAAGATCTTCAGCGTCGGAATAGATGAATACCCCAAGGTTATCAAAACATATGTCCTGTATAAATGTTGACAGGGCTTCAAAATCTTTATCTGTTTCTCCTGGAAAACCAACGATGATGGCTGTTCTGAGCGCTGCATCAGGAACAGTGGATCGAATGTTGTCAAAGAGCCGATACAGATCTTCAGATGTATAATTGCGCCCCATTTTTCTTAGAATCCGGTCGCTGGCATGTTGAATCGGAACATCAAAATAAGAACATATGTTTCGATGTTCGGCAACCGTTCGAATAAAAGAATCCTCTATGCTTTCAACATGGCCATAAAGTATTCTAACCCAAATATTATCGGATAGTTCGGATATTTTTTCAAGCAGTTGATAGAGCGGTACAGGGGGGTGAAGATCCGTGCCGTAATGGGTGGTATCCTGTGCAATTAAAATGAGTTCCTTGACTCCGGATGAGATCAAATCACGCGCTTCGGAAACAATATCTTCGAGATGGCGGCTTCTATGTTTTCCCCTGAGCTTTGGGATGATACAATATGTACAGTGACGGCTGCATCCTTCTGCGACTTTAAGATACGCCATGTAAGAAGAACTCCGAATCCTCAAAGATTCCTGCTGTTCATAGGAAATGATATTCGGGTCCGGTAGAAAACACCTCCCAATATTCAAATCGTCGTTTGCAGCCGTTACAATTTTATCAAAAGCACCGGTCCCCAAGAACACATCGACTTCCGGCAGTGTTTCGACAATGGCTTCCCTGAAGCGTTCCGGGAGACATCCGGTGATGATGAGACGTCGGCAGGTTCCGTTGCTTTTGAATTTTGCCAGTTCTAAAATGGTGTCGATGGATTCGTTGACTGCGGATTCAATAAAACTGCACGTATTTACAATGATTGTGTCGGCGTTTTGTGGATCTTGTGTGATGCGCCATCCCGCTTTTATCAATCGACCCAGCATCACTTCGCTGTCCACGAGGTTTTTTGCACAACCCAAGCTAGCCAGATAGAGTTTCATGAATATTCCTGTTTAGTGTCTGTCCAGAAATGGTTATTTTACCCAATCTCTTCGTTATGCTCGAAAATTAATCCTCGGAATATCAATCATATGCCTGTGGTTAATTTTCTCGCATGCCTTGACATTGAACAAAATATTTCATTTCTGGACAGACACAATCTATGTATCTCAGAATTTCTATAACTATTTAAAGGATCAAAGTCCCTGCGGGCTGGAAGCCGATTGGGATCAAAATCCTCAATTTGCATTAAAGTCATAAAATTATTAAAGGCTCCCGGAAGGTATCGGCAGCCTTTAAAGGGCATAAAATATTGTATACGAGATTAGTACCGTATGGAATCAAATTTGGATTCAGCCTTTTAATTTTCTAATTTCTTCGGTAATTAAGGGCACGATCTCAAAAAGATCTCCTTCTATACCGTAATCGGCTTTGGAAAAAATGGGTGCTTCCGGATCTTTGTTTATGGCCACAATGACATTGGATGACGACATTCCGGCAAGGTGCTGAATGGCGCCGGATATGCCGCAGGCAATATAGAGATTCGGAGAAACGACCTTTCCGGTCTGTCCCACCTGGTCCGAGGAGCTGCGCCAGCCTTCATCGACAGCCGATCGCGACGCACCGACAGCACCCTCGAGAACCTGAGCCAGTTCCTCTATGACGGCAAAATCAGGGCCACCCATTCCTCTTCCACCGGACACGACTGTATCCGCTTCGGTAAGTTCGACTTTGCCGGTATCAAGATGCTTTTCAATGAATTTCATTAGGGTTGCACCGGTATTGACCTCAAACTTTTCAATGGATCCGGTTCCGGCAGCACTGGCGATGGTCATGGCATTGGGTCGAATGGCTAAGATTTGCGGTTTTCCGTTGAGCATGACATCCGCCAGTATTTTTCCGCCATACATATAACGGGTTGCCATTAGGTTGTTGTCTTCAAAACGAATGGCAACACAATCCATGGCAAGCGGGGCGTTCAGGCGTGCACTCAGACGCGCTGCAATATCTTTTCCCTGGGTGGATGCGCCCAGTATCACGACATCCGGTGTTTCTTTGTTGATGACATCTGATATGACATTGCCGTATGCATCAGGCAAATATTCAAAAAGGGCGGAATTTTCTGCAACGATGATCCTGTCCGCCCCAAATTGCTCGAGTTCTTTTGAAATGCTTTCAATGTTATCTCCCAAAACAAGGGCGTTAAGTTCACAACCCAGGTGATCAGCGATACGCCGTCCTTCGCTCAATGCTTCGAAAGTCACTTTTCGGAAAACACCCTCTATTTGTTCCGCTATTGCTAAGATATTCTGTGACATATTCATCCCCCTTGTTAAAGGACTTTTGCTTCATCATGTAAAATTTTGACAATTTCAGCCGCTTTTGCCTGTGCGGAGTCGCCTTCTATCATTATTCCGCCTTTTCGTTCCGGAGGCATTTTCAATGAGACGATTTTTGTTAACGGCTTTCCAACGGTTTCAGGATCGAGCCCGATGTCTGTTATGGTTTTCATATCAATGGGTTTCTTTTTCGCTTTCATGATTCCCGGAAGAGAAGCATAACGGGGCTCGTTTATCCCGCGTTGAGTTGTAAAGAGGACTGGCATCGGTGCTTCCAAGACAACCGTTCCACCGTCGACGGTTCGATGGCATTTTATGTTACCATTGGTAATTTCCTGTTTGATTACCATAGAAATATGGGGGATATCTAAAAATTCGGCTGTTGCCGGCCCGACCTGGAAGTTGTCATCATCAACTGCCCGCTGACCGGCGATGATTATATCAAAGGGGGTTTCTTTGAGCCCCGCGGATAAAATTCTTGCGGTTGTTAACCCATCGTAAACGTCCCCATCAGGCATATTGATCAGTATACCTTTGTCTGCTCCCATTGCCAGGGCGGTTCTTATGGCTTCAACCGTTTTTTCCGATCCTACAGAAAGGATGGAAACCGACCCTCCATGTGCTTCCTTTATTCGAAGTGCCTCTTCAACTGCGAATTCATCATAGGGATTTATGACCCACTTGATATCGTCACTTTTTATGGATACACCGTCATCGGCAATCCCTATAAGTGACTCTGTTGCCGGAACCTGTTTTAGCAATACGACAATTTCCACTTTTGTTACCTGTCCTTTCATGTAATGTGTAATGGATTGGCAGGGTGTAACCCCTTAAAAAAACAAAAAAGACACATTCCTGAACAAAAAAAAATACAAGACTAGTCTGCGGATGTCAACAAGATTGTGAGACCTTTTAAGCTGGAAATAGGAAATAGAAAAGAGGAAAGAGGATAAGAGAAACCACCCCGCCCGCCTCGCCTGAGCGAGAGCGATGGCGGGCAGGTCCACTTGCTTGCCCCGTAGGTTCGGCAAATCGTACTGGGGCGATTATCTATTTTCTAATTCCTATTTTCTAATTTTAAAGCCTTTTGAGTAATGATCGATCAGGGCGCCGTCCTCTTTTTTAGTGACGATGAAGCATTCTGTGTTGTCCAGACGGTTGACCAAATCAAGCCCCTTTTTATGACCGAGAACCATAACGGCAGTTGCAAGTCCGTCTGCAAAAGTGCATGTGTTTGCGATAATCGAGACGCTGACGACGCCGTTATCAACCGGGTATCCATTTCTTGGGTCTATGACGTGAGTAAAACGTTTTTGATTGACTTCGAAATAATTCCGATAGTCGCCACTCGTTGCAAAACCTTTGTCTTGTAAATTGACAACCTTATAGACCTGATCAACAGGTGCATTTTTCTGGGGTCTGTTGATGCCGATTCTCCAATTTTTGCCGTCTTTACGGAGACCCGCCGCAAAGACCTCGCCTCC
>Ga0224513_10000039_pt1 | contig 37982 bp, 44 predicted proteins | sample SF_May12_sed_USG_5_FD_169109 | JGI IMG/M metagenome (GOLD analysis project Ga0224513, IMG submission 169109) | Sediment microbial communities from San Francisco Bay, California, United States - SF_May12_sed_USGS_21 | ecosystem: Environmental > Aquatic > Marine > Sediment | place: USA... | reverse complement strand
CAATTTATATATAGTTTTCCGGCATGTTTTTTGCTTTTCCAAAGTCTAAAAAAAAGTTCCTCTTGCAAAAATAGTTGCAGCCCGCTATAGACCAGCAAAAGAAACTGGATACATCTTATTATTGATCTGGAATATCCTGACATAAATTGACAGGGTAAATGCACATAGACGATACTAATCTCTCTCGGAAATGAGCATCTATGGAAGTATATGTAGCAAGACAGCCTATTTTTAATAAAAATAAAAAATTGTATGGATATGAACTTCTTTTTCGTGATGGGTTGTCGAATGCCTTTCCGGATATCGATGGTGATACAGCCACCTCCAAACTCCTATCCAACAGTTTTTTTAGCATCGGCATGAACCAGCTCACAGCTGGAAAAACAGCCTTTATCAACTTTCCTCAAAGTCTATTGTTAAATAAAACTCCCATGATGTTTCCCTCAGAGAAAATGATGGTGGAGATCCTGGAAGATGTGGACCCCAATGAACAGGTTATCAGCGCCTGTGCTGATATTGCAAAGGCAGGATATTCACTTGCATTGGATGACTTTGTCTTTAAAAACGAAATGCAGCCCTTAGTCGAGCTTGCAGACATCATCAAAATTGATTTCATGCTGACCCCTATTGATGAAATACAGGAAATGGTGAACCACTTTAAAGGCAATAACATCAAATTACTTGCCGAAAAAATAGAGACATACGAGGAGTTTGAAAACGCTTTGTCGATGGGGTTTATGTATTTTCAAGGATATTTTTTCAGCAAACCGGAAATTATTTCAGGCAAAGAAATCGCCCCTTCCAAGATCACCCTGCTGCAAATCGTTAGTGAGGCAAATAAGAAAGATTGCAGTTTTGATAAACTAGAGAAACTCATTAACAGAGATGTGTCAATTTCCTACAAACTATTGCGCTATATGAATTCCGCCTTTTTTAAACGCGCTTGTGAAATCTCTACCATTAAACACGCCATCGTTTTATTGGGAGAGATGGAGATCAAGCGGTTTATCTCCATGGTTGCCACTGCAGAACTGGCTTCGGATAAACCTGACGAGCTTGTTCGTACGTCGATTATTAGAGCCAGATTTTGTGAACTTTTGGGATTGCACTCACAGAACGGAGCAGATGTTTCGGAGCTCTTTCTCATGGGCCTATTTTCCCTTATTGATGCGATGCTCGACAATAATATGGAAGATATCATGCAAACCCTCCCATTATCGAAAAACATCAAACAGGCCTTGTTGGAGGAAAAGGGCAATCTGGCAGATTATTTAAAACTGGTTTCCAGCTATGAGTCGGCAAATTGGGAGACATTTTCTTCAATCATTTCCAAAATCAATATCACTGAGAAAAAGATTCCCGAATTCTATCAGGATGCCGTGAGCTGGGCGGACTCGTTTTTAGTCTGATTTATTCCCTGAATCTTGCACGGGCCCGAGGCTTCTATATAGCAAGTTGAGCATAGCGAAATTCCGTCATCGGGGGCAAAATTCAGATTTTATTTTTATCCAGCCGCGATATGCAACCATATAGAAAATGTTGCGGCAGACAATATGGTACATAAGGAAATCGCTGCCACGGCAAAATCGGCATCACCGGTCATTTCTTTTGCCATAACATAGGTTAAAGTGGCTGTCGGTGATGCCAGAAGAATAAGGCCTGGTAGATAGTCCTGCAGTTTTATATCGAACAAACGGTAAAAGATAAAACCCAACCCCGGAAGCAGAATCAGCTTCAAAAAACTTGAAGATAAAATTCTAAACATCCTTAACTGCATCATTTTAAAAGACAAAGAAGCCCCGATGAGGATTAAGGCCATAGGGAGTGCGAGTCCACTTAAAATATCCAGACTCCTGCTGATAACCAGCGGTAACTTTAGACCTGTAGAGGAAAATAGAATGCCTGCCAGTGCCGAAAGAATCACGGGGTTGCCCAGTATTCTTAATACAACATCTCTTTTGTTTTTTGAGGTTGAAGCATCGTCAGAATTGAATTGAAGGGCTACCACTGCGAGAACATTTTGCAATATCATGATAAAGCCGGCAATGATACTGGCCCTCACAAATCCATCATTACCGAGAGAATAATATGCCACGGCAAGACCGATATATCCCAGATTCCCATGAAAAGATGCCTGAATAAATGTCCCCAGCTCCCCTCTTCTGATACGCCAGATCAAGCCCACACCCCATGCCACAACAAAAACAGCTAAAACGGATAAAAGTGTAATTAAAATGACGGTAACATCAAACTGGGCACTTAAGGACGCTTTGGAGATCGCGTGAAAAATCATGGCAGGGATTGCCAGATAATAGACCAATCGGTTTGCCGGGCCTAAAAATTCCGGCTGAATAAATCCTTTAATCCGGACAAACCATCCAAGGGTTATTACGGCAAATATCGGAATTATCGTCGTTGTAATATTCATAAGATACGGTCATAGAGTATTCGTAACACTTTAGCCTTTTGAAAACATTGCCGCTTCAGGTATAATAAATTTTTGGCTGAAAGAACTCGTTAATAAGGGCTCGTAATGAAAGAACCTGCCCGGGCTATTCATAAATGTCTCTTCTTTAATAGGGGGTTTCATCCATAAAGTTAAATCGTCGATGGTTCTTTCAAAACGATCCCTAATCCACTCAGACAGCTTCCAGCCAAAAATTTATTATACCTGAAGCTCCTTTGAAATCGATTTGTTTCAAAGGACTAAACTGTTACGAGTATTCAAGTTTCGCACCCGCATATTGCTCAAAAGCCTTTGATGCTGCCTTATTAGCTGAATCTTGCATGAAAATTGGTGCAAAACTTAAGGAACAGTGAATCAACTTACTTTCTTGACTTTCAACCATCCGACGCCTACACTTTATTCGATGCTTGGGACCTCGTAGCTTTCACCTCAATTGAAGTTTCATTTTTATAGTGTCTCTCTGAAAGTTACAAGTTATATTAATAAACGAGTCGGTGTAAACGCATTTGACTTCGATCCAGCGAAGCGACGGCGTTTTTCTCTTGGAAACCGACTGACTGTTTGAAGGGCTTTAGCACGCGTTAGCCCGAGCCGAACGAAATTATGACTTAAAAAATATCAATAGGATATTTTAGCGACAAATTGTTCTTTATAACTCTGGCACGGCTCGGACTTACGGGTGCTTAAGCACAAGTTTCAGTCGGTTGTAAAGAGATATACGCCGTCGTGAAGCGCTCTCACTGTATTGGGATTCAAATGCGCTTACCCTGTTAAACGAGGAGTATCATGTGAAAAATGATATTATCAACAAAGTCAAAGAGGTTTCCGTTAGAAAAAAATTCCCCGACGGTTCTTTGTATACCAGCATCTCTATTGAACATATAATAAATCTCTCAGATTTTTTTCAACTCAGCGGACGTCACATTGAAATTACAGCCCTTGATGAAAACATTATTCCTGAGCATTATGTCCGTAACATGAACACATTTTCACCAAAGGATCAGTCGATTCTATTAAGTTCACGGGCAAGCATTGTTGGTTTAGGGGGACTGGGCGGTACCGTAACTGAAATTCTCGCTCGCATTGGAATCGGCACACTTACACTGATTGAAGCCGACACATTCGAAGAGAGTAACCTGAACCGGCAATTTTTAAGCACACATCGCCTTCTTGATACATCAAAAACCAACACTGCCATTAAAAGGGTCCGTGAAATAAATCCGACGATTACTGTTGAGGGGCATGACGAATTGCTTGACGATAGTAATGCAGCAAGTCTAACTGAAAATTCAGATGTCATTGTTGATTGCCTTGACAATATACAAACTCGATTTTTTCTGGAAAGCGCCGCAAAAAAGGTCGGATCACCTCTTGTCTCTGCTGCGGTTGCAGGAGTCTACGGGCATGTCATCAGCATCTTTCCTGAAGACACGGGGTTAAAACTGATATACGGTGATTCAGATATTCTACCACAGAAAGGGGTTGAGACTTCATTGGGTTGCTTGCCGCAGGTTGTCACACTCCTTGCAGCTTTGGAAACTTCCGAAGTCGTAAAAATACTTTTAAAAAAAGGATCTGTCTTAAGAAATAAACTGGGTATAATAGATCTAATGGATAATATTTTTGAAGTCCTGGATTTACTTTAATCCGGCAACAAACCGAATCATCTGACCGATGACCATGGTGATAATCTCTTTTGGCATAAAACCCTCAGGTACCCATTCCATAACCGTGTCTGTTATCTCCTTTGTACTCTTTTTAATATCTTTCGTTTTCGCGTAAGATGCTTCCAGAATACTCCTGGTTTCCATGGCGGCATCCATGGATTTTTGCAGAAAATGTCTGCCGTCGCTGCCAGTCCTTGCCCCAAAGTGTTCAGTAAGATAAATCTCTATTTCATGGCGGGCCATCTTTTGAAGGCTCTCCTGGTACTTGTCAAAATTTGAATTGGCGGCTGTAAATATCCTGTCCCCAATAGGGATGCCCCCTGCATCGGAAGCAAACATCGCTTTTTCTTGGGGCACAAATATTGCTATCGAACACGAAGAATGACCCGGCACTTCCATCACGTTCATTGACAGGTCATCACAGCTAAGAATATCTCCCTCTTTTACAACATCATCAATATTAATTCTGTCAAACTCAATTCCAATATCTTTGTCCTGTTGTTCCAGTCCAAGTTCAGTCAAAATTTTTTGATTTAAAGATGAAATACTTTCCATAACTTCGGGCTTATCCAAAAGTTCTTTTGCCCTTGCCGATGCCGTTATTGATACCCATGGCCATCGCCTTTTAAAATAAGAGACGATTCCACAGTGGTCAAAATGGGAATGGAGTATGATGATCCGTTTTATCTTTTTTTCTTCTATGTTAAAGCTTTTCAGTTGTTTTATAATATCAGGAATAATGTAGGCCAATCCACCCCCAAGCAGGGCAAATTCTTCGGCACCTTTTAAAAGATAAACACATGATTCTTTTCGTCCAAGAAATAAAATCCTGTCCGTAACAAAACCCGGTTTTTCTATGATCATCTTTTCCTCATTCAATACATATTCCAGAGGGCGGGGTGTTTTTATTTGTTAAATCGCTCCATGGGGTGTGTTTTTTTCAAACCGTTTCTATCTAATTTTGGCAGTTAAATGTCGACATTATTGACAAATCTTCATATTCATAGTCTATTCTGACAGGCTCATTAAATTTGTCAAGAATGGAAACCTTATTTGCAATGACAGACAATCTCAAAGAAAAAAAGAATATCTTTTCCCGAACATTTCATATACAAACTGCCGGCTGTCGATTCAGGGTTAAACGCATTGAACCTGAGCCTGGAACACTTTTAACCACACTTGTTTTTCTTCATGAAGGCCTCGGCTGTATTGAGATCTGGCGGGATTTCCCGGAAACGCTCTGTGAATCTCTCGGCTGCTCCGGGTTGGTTTATGACCGAAGGGGTTACGGCGGTTCCGAAATGTTTGAAGGCCCATGGCCGGTCGATTATTTAGAGGTGGAATCTTCAAAATACTTGCCTGCACTGTTAAAGGAATGCGACATTGATAATGCCGTTCTCATCGGACATAGCGATGGGGGCACAATCGCACTAATCACCGCCGCATCTCACAGCAACATGGTGCGCGGGATTATTACAGAAGCAGCACACATCTTTGTTGAACAAATAACCATCCAAGGTATTCGCAGTGCGGTTGAGGCTTTTGAAACCACTTCTTTAAAGGAAAAGTTTGTCCGGTATCACAAAGAACATACGGAAACAATTTTTTACCGGTGGGCCAACAGGTGGCTGTCACCTGAATTTTCCAACTGGAATATTCAACAAGACCTTTCTAAAATAACATGTCCGGTTCTCGTTATCCAAGGTGAAGATGATGCCTATGGAACCCCTGCCCAGGTCGAAGGTATCGCCACCCAAATATCCGGACCGGTGCGTGTCAAACTCATACCTGACTGCGGCCACACGCCTCATTTTCAGGCCAAAGACACCGTTTTTTTAGAAATGACGCGATTCATCAGGGAAATTTTTCTATGATGGCCCTTGCAGGTATCAGTCCGGTGGCGCCGGCAGATACAATATTTCCAGCCACACCTGGTCCGTCCCCGGCAACGTACATCCCATGAATCTTTGTTTCCAGCTCGCTGGTTGTATCAACCTGTGTAGCAAAAAACTTAATCTCAGGTGCGTAAAGGAGTGTTTCGTCATTGGACACTCCCGGAACCACACGATTAAGTTTGTCCAAGCCTTCAATAATATTAGTTAAAATTCTCTCTGGCAAGGCCATGGCAATATCACCACAGACCACACCGGTCAGTGTCGGCTCGATGTAGCCTTTTTTGACCCGATGCCATGTGCTGCGCCTTCCGCGCTTGAGATCGCCAAAGCGTTGCAGTATTGGTCTGCCCCCGCCAATCAAAGTGGCGAGGTTCCCAATGGATTCACCGTATGCTTGATTGTCTGTTACGGGTTCGGTAAGGATCACCTTGGACAAAAATGCAAAGTTGGTATTCTCAGATTTCTTGTGCTGATATGAATGGCCGTTAACACAGACAAAGTTACTATAATTTTCTAAAGAAACAAACCCGCCTTTATTGGTACAAAATGTCCGGGTCTGATCATCATATTTTGATGTCTGTATAAAAAAAGTAGGGTCATAAATTACATCACAAAGATCTTGCATGATATCCTTGTGAACCTCAACACGTACCCCAACTTCAATCCCTCTTTGCTTGAGTCCGATCCCATATTTTTGTGCCAGTTTGCCAACCCAGTCAGCCCCCACACGTCCGGGTGCCAGGATAATGTTGTTGGAAAGGTATTTTTTTCTGCTGGTCACGACACCTTTTACTCGTCCATTTTCCACAATGATGTCCTTTACTTCCTCAGACGTGTGCAAGGTCACCCCTTTGGACTTGATGTAATCAGCCACATTTGAAATATATCCGGGCAAGCATTCGCTGCCAAGATGTTTCTGTTTGATAATAAGCAGATCGATTCCATACCGCTTGGCCCTTTTACGGATATTTTTGGCTTCTTCCATATCCGTCGGATAGACAATGCTATCCATGCCGAATTTGTTGAATATCTGTTCTGTCTCATGAATAAGAATCTGGGCCCGGCGTATCGACATAAACTGTGTTAGATCGGTCTTTCCTAATTTGTGGATAAAGTTTAGCTTACCGTCTGAAAATAGACCTGCTCCACCAACACCGCACAATATATTACACGGTCGACATTTCATGCATTTCTTATTCTTGCTCATCGGACATCTGCGTTTTAAAGGACCTTTTCCTTTTTCAACAATAAGAACATTGAGGTTGGAGTGTTCACAAAGATAAAACGCCGCAAATAGTCCGGCAGGGCCAGCCCCGACAATAATGACATCATATTCATTGCTCTTTATTTTTTTTTTGGACTCGGACATACTTTCCTCCTCATACCCAAAAGTCCTTTTTCTATTATCTTATAGCATTGCTCAATCTAACCGAAATAAAAAAGCCCTGTCTTTTAGGACAAGGCTTTTAAAAAGATATTTTCCTGACAGAAGATTCAGGTTAGGCTTCTGATTCTGTGTCTTTTGCTTTCTTGGGGGGCTTTTTCACTTCAGTTTCAACGTTTTCCGTTTCTTCTGATTCAGCCGATTCCAAAGTCTCATCTCCGGCTTCATCATCCGCATCTTCAGAAATTGTATCGGATTCCAACAATGCCGACTTGTCATCAAGTTTAACCTGTTCTATTGATGTTTCGCCCTTCTCTTCTTCAACCGCTGCTTTTTCTTCTTCATCGGCTTTTTGCTCTTCAATATCTTCTTCTAAAGCCTTCTTTTTTTCTACGGATTCCGTTTCTTTAATATCTTTTTTCTTGCCAACTATCTTTTTATCTATCGTGTCCTTAGCCTTCTTTTTCTTTTTTGTTTTTTTCTTTTTCTCATCTACGGATAACACCAGCTCAATCAATGAAATGGGGGCGGCATCACCCGGTCGCCTTCCAAGCTTAGTAATTCTGGTGTACCCTCCTGTTCTATCTCCATACTGTTCGGCGGCTTCAGCAAAGAGTTTATGAACAACTTCTTTTTCCCTGACAATGGAAAGCGCCTGTCGCCTGGCATGAAGATCACCCCTTTTTGCCAGAGTAATTAAATTATCGGCCCACCGTCTTAATTCTTTTGCTTTGACGTCTGTTGTACGAATACGTTGATGTTTGAAAAGTGAGGTCACCATATTTCTGAACATGGCGTCACGGTGACTGCTCGTTCTATTTAACTTTAAACCTGCTTTTCGATGTCTCATTAGACTAATTACTCTCCTTCCTCTGTATCTTCCTCGAACGGCTCAAATCCTTCCAGCTTCATTCCAAGAGAAAGGCCCATTTCGCTGAGTACTTCTTTAATCTCATTTAAAGATTTTCTTCCAAAGTTTTTGGTTTTAAGCATCTCTGCCTCTGTTTTACTTACCAACTGATAAATTTTTACAATGTTCGCGTTTTTAAGGCAGTTGGCACTGCGAACAGAAAGCTCAAGTTCTTCAACGCTTCTATAAAGATTCTCATTAAATTTAGGTTTTTCTTTTTCCTCAGTCTTTCTGACAGGCTCCGGCTCAAGCTGTTCATCAAAATTAATAAAAATCGTCATCTGTTCCTTCAATATTTTAGCAGCATAGGCCACTGCATCTTCAGGCAGAATACTTCCGTCCGTCCAAACCTCAAGGGTTAGTTTGTCATAATCCGTTCTCTGACCGACACGAGCATTATCCACTACGTATGTCACACGTTTAATCGGTGAAAAGACAGCATCAACCGGTATGGTTCCCACAAGTGCGTCTTCATCTTTGTTTGCTTCTGACAAGGAATAGCCTCTACCTGTATTTACAGTCATACTCATCATTAATTTTGCTTTATCTGTAAGTGTTGCAATATGTTGTTCGGGGTTCAACACTTCACATCTTCCATCATCGCTGATGATATCGCCTGCAACAACCTCCCTCTTTCCCTCCAGATCAATTCGAACTGTTTTCGGTTCAGCATCAGCAAGTTTGAAACGAATCTCTTTTAAATTTAGGATAATCTCGGACACATCTTCATATATGCCTGATATAACGCTGAATTCGTGCATAACACCTTCAAACTTTACGGATGTTATAGCAGCACCGTATAGAGAGGAAAGAATTATCCTTCTTAATGAATTTCCAATGGTTATACCAAATCCCCTTTCAAGAGGTTCACAAACAAACTTTCCATAGCTGGGTTTGCTAGTTACCTGAACCTTTTTTGGCCTTATCATTTCTCGCCAGTTCATGTACATAAGTTCATTTGATGTCATTATAAATTCTCCAATTTTTTTAAGAGGACTATCGGCAGGATATACGAATGATATATGAAATTACGACTGTTCCGAAGTCCATATATTACATCCTCTATCTTCAACTACTTAGAATAAAGCTCTACTATAAGTTGTTCCTGAATAGGTGTTGTTATATCTTCACGAGAAGGAAACTCTTTTACCATTCCTTTCATGTTCTCTTTTTCTAAGTCAAGCCACTGCGGAATACCTCTTCGTACCACAGCATCAAGTGCACCTTCTAGGGCTTGGATCTTACGGCTCTTTTCTCGAATTTCAACAACATCCCCGGTTTTAATAAGATATGACGGGATATTAACTTTTTTGCCATTAATCAGAAAGTGATTGTGCCTTACAAAGTGGCGACCTTGAGCTCGAGAATTAACAAAGCCCAGTCGATAAACAACATTGTCAAGTCTGCGTTCCAAAAATACCAAAAGATTTGTACCGGTAATGCCTTTCTGATTGTCTGCTCTTTCAAAAAATAGGTGGAACTGTTTTTCTGAAAGACCGTACATCCGTTTTACTTTCTGTTTTTCTCTAAGCTGAATCCCGTAATCTGATATTTTTCTGCCGCGACGCTGCCCATGCTGACCTGGGGGATAACCGCGTCGATCGAAAGCACATTTATCCGAATAACAGCGGTCTCCCTTAAGAAACAATTTTAAGTTTTCGCGCCGGCATATCCGGCATACTGAACCTGTATATCGAGCCAAGTATTCCTCCTTAGTCTTTTATTTGTGAATTTGATTATCTTAATGCCAAAAAGTTCAAGAAATTGTTATTCCAATATCACAAACAATTGAACATTTTCGACCATAAAATATTCTATTAATTAAACCCTTCTTCGCTTGGGTGGTCGACAACCATTATGCGGTATGGGCGTTACATCCTTAATCATAACAACGTTAAATCCTGCAGCCTGAAGTGATCGAAGAGCGGATTCCCGTCCGGAACCCGGACCTTTAACATACACCTCTACATTTTTCATCCCATGTTCCATTGCCTTTTTAGCAGCATCTTCTGCTGCGATCTGAGCAGCAAAGGGTGTGCTCTTTCGTGATCCCTTAAAACCCTGGACTCCAGAACTCGACCAGGCAACGACATTACCCGCTGGGTCTGTAATTGTAACGATCGTATTGTTAAACGTCGACTGAATATGAACGATACCACTGGGTATATTTTTCTTTTCTTTTCGTTTGGTTCGAACTTTTTTTGCCATGGTTTATGCTCCTGACAACCGATTCGTTATCCATCATTGATCATCATCAGTTCTAATAACGAATAACTTTTTATTTTTTTCTAATGCCACCCTTCTTCTTGACAGCTGATCTTCTGGGTCCTTTTCGAGTTCGTGCGTTTGTACTTGTCCGCTGTCCACGCACCGGCAGTGACTTTCGATGGCGAAGACCTCGGTATGCTCCGAGATCCATCAATCTTTTAATATTCATTGAAACTTCGGTGCGAAGTTCTCCTTCAACTTTATAATCTTTATCAATTAACTTGCGGATACTGTTTATCTCAGATTCTGACAAATCATCTGTCATTGTATCAGCTTTAATATTAAGCTGTTGGAGTATGCGCTTTGAAATACTTGGACCGATACCATAAATATATGTAAGTCCCACCTCAATTCGTTTGCGTCTCGGCAAATCTACGCCTGAAATTCTTGCCAAAGCTAATCCTCCTTTTTTATCCTTGCCTTTGTTTGTGCCGTTTATTCTCGCAGATAACCCTCACAACTCTTTTTCTGCGAACGATCTTACACTTGGCGCATATTTTCTTAACCGATGATCTTACTTTCATTCAAAATACTCCTTCAGAAAGGAACCGGATTATATGATGGATAGGCAAATAGATTCATCAATCACCTATTTCCCATTACCCATAACCGATCTTTTCTTTATTTTGACCTGTATGTTATTCTTCCACGAGATAAATCATATGGAGAAAGTTCAACCGTGACTTTATCTCCAGGCAATATTTTAATAAAATGCATGCGCATTTTACCGGAAATGTGCGCGAGTACTTGGTGTTTATTTTCTAGTTCCACCTTGAACATTGCATTGGGCAATGTCTCGAGTACTACACCTTCAACTTTAATTGCCTCTTCTTTCGGCATATTTGCCCCCTACTTGTTCGCTAAAAAGTGCTAGAATCTTCCTTTCATTCTGGCCCCGCCCTTTTTTAAAAATCCTTCGTAATGTCGGGTCAGCATATGAGATTCTATTTGCTGTATGGTATCGATGGCAACCCCAACAACAATTAAAAGAGCAGTACCACCAAAATAAAAAGGAACATTAAACTTTGTCATCAAAATAGATGGTAATACGCACACTGCAGAAACATATATAGCTCCACCTAAAGTAATCCGAGTCAAAACCCTATCGATATAATCTGCTGTACGTTTACCCGGTCGGATACCTGGAATATATCCACCCTGTTTTTTCATATTATCTGCAACATCGGCCGGATTAAAAGTAATGGCAGTATAAAAGTAGCAGAAAAAGAATATAAACCCGACATATAAAGTTTCATACGCAAGGTTTCCCGGCCTCATGGCTGAAGCCACACTCTGCATCCATGGAACTGTAAAAAAGCTGGCCAATGTTGCCGGAAACATTATAATTGATGAAGCAAAAATCGGCGGTATTACACCTGATGTATTAACCTTTAGCGGCAGATGAGTGCTTTGACCACCATACATTTTTCGACCGACGACTCTTTTGGCATACTGAACCGATATCCGCCGTTGGCCCTGCTCCATATAGATGATAAAAGCGATAACAGCCACCATTAAAACAACCAAAATGAGAACGATAAACAACCCCATTTCACCTGTTGAAAGGAGGCGGAATGTATTTCCAGTTGCAGTTGGCATTCGTGCGACAATGCCGGCGAATATGATAAGAGAAATACCGTTGCCGATACCCCGTTCAGTAATCTGTTCACCCAGCCACATAATAAAGGCCGTCCCCGCCGTTAGGGTCATTACCGTCATAAGTCTGAATGCCCATCCGGGAAAAATAACCACCGGGGCTCCACCGGGAGAAGTCATTTGTTCAAGGCCGATACTAATACCGAATCCCTGAATTACGCTGAGCAGTATCGTACCGTAACGGGTGTACTGTGTTATCTTTTTTCTTCCCTGTTCACCCTCTTTAGACAGGCGTTCTAGATGCGGAATTGTCACCGTTAAAAGCTGAAGTATAATCGATGCACTGATATAGGGCATTATCCCTAATGCAAAAACAGAAAGTCGCTCTAAAGCACCGCCCGAAAACATATCAAAAAGACCAAGCAACGTCCCCTTTGCTTGTGCAAAAAAAGAAGCCAGGGCCACAGCGTCTATGCCCGGAGTCGGAACATGAACACCAATACGATAGACAATAAGTAGCCCTAATGTATATAAAATCCTTTTTTTCAGCTCCGGTATTTTGAATATATTTCCGAACCCGCCACCAAGCATATTAACCAACCTCTATATTCCCGCCAGCAGCAATGATTTTTTCTCTGGCGTTTTTACTGACCCCATTCACCTTGATAGTAAGCGGAATTTTAATCTCTCCTTGTCCGAGCAGTTTAATACCGTCTCTTCGGCCTTTAACAAGACCGACTCGAATAAGGGCAGCCTCGTCCACAATACTTCCGCTCTCAAACCTTGCCAGGTCACGAATATTAATTACGGCTATTTTCTTTCTAAATATGTTGGTAAAGCCGCGTTTGGGTAAACGGCGATGAAGCGGCATTTGACCGCCTTCAAAACCCGGCCTTACACCTCCTCCACTACGGCTATTATGACCTTTTGTACCTCTTCCGGCTGTTTTCCCTTGACCGGATCCCACACCACGTCCTACACGTTTTCGGGTTCCGCGCGATCCGACTGGTGGTGACAATTCATTCAGTTTCATCTATTTTTTCCTCGACTTTCACCAGATGGGAAACCGCGTGGACCATCCCTCGAATAGAAGGCGTATCTTTAAGTTCGACCGTCCTATCAATCTTTGTCAGTCCCATGCCTCGCAATACTTTCCGGTGTTTTTCGGGCCTTCCAATCATGCTTTTTACAAGAGTTATTTTTAACATTCCACTCATTTATTATTCCTCACCATTAACCATTGCCGATGGCCAATTCGATTGCCCTGGATCTTTAAATCTACAGCTTATAGTCAACAATTATCATTCTTAAATCTTCAATCCTAAAGGGCTTCTACTTCAATATTTCGCCTGGCAGCAACCTGTTCGCGACTCTGCAATCGAGAAAGACCTTCAATGGTGGCCTTAACGACATTGTGAGGATTATGCGATCCCATACACTTTGTCAGAATATTCTGGATACCTGCGGCTTCCAGCACAGCTCGAACAGCTCCGCCTGCGATAAGGCCAGTCCCTTTGGAAGCAGGTTTTAACAGAACGCGGCCGGCACCATATTTTCCGACAACGACATAAGGTATTGTCTCATTAACCAAAGGTATTTTGACCATGTTCTTTTTAGCTTTCTCTATACCTTTACGAATTGCTTCAGGTACCTCACCGGCCTTTCCAAGTCCGTAGCCAACGCTTCCTTCACCATCACCAACCACAACGATTGCGCTGAAGCTGAACCTGCGTCCTCCCTTGACAACCTTTGCAACACGGTTAATGAAAACAACCTTATCAATTAACTGATTTTCGCCTTTATCCTGTTTGAACAAAAATCTGCCTCCTTCATCATGGATGACTCAAACCAGAGTCATCAAGTGTTACCAAATCCAGTGATTTTAATTAGCCGTCAACAGCATTAAAGTTTAAAAATCCAAACCCGTCTCACGGGCACCATCTGAAATAGCTTTAACTCGACCGTGATATAGAAAACCATTTCGGTCAAAAACAACCTTGCTTATACCCTTTTCTATGGCCCTCTGAGCGATAATTTTTCCGACAAAACCTGCCACGGCAACTTTATTTTCAAATTTAGGGTGTTCTTTTACTTCTTTTTCCATACTTGATGCAGCCACCAGAGTACGTCCATTCGTATCATCAATGACTTGAGCGTAGATATGTTTTGAGCTTCGAAAAACACTCAGTCTAGGACGTTCCTGTGTGCCGACCAGATTTTTTCTGATCCTCTTTTTTCTCTTTAAACGCGCTCTTTTTTTTAAATTCAATGACCCCATATTTTATAACCTTATAATGCTTTGGCTCCAGCTTTTCCAGCCTTGCGTTGAATACGTTCTTCGGCATATTTGATTCCCTTACCCTTATAGCTTTCGGGTGGCCTCAATCTCCGAATGGATGCAGCGGTATGACCTAATAACTCTTTATCTATACCGGTCAATCTTATAACGTTTTTTTTGTCAATGGATGCTGAGATACCTTCGGGAAGATCAAATTTCACAGGATGTGAATATCCAAGACTAAATTCGATACAGTTACCAGTAAGCACTGCACGGTAGCCGATACCATGTATTTCAAGAATTCTTTCAAATCCTTTGCTCACACCTATAACCATATTGGCGACAAGGCTACGCGTCAATCCTCGTAAAGCCCCACTGGTCCTGTCATCATTAACAACGTCCACCTTAATCATTCCATCTTCTATCTTCAAATCAACTGCCGGATGAACGGATCTTGTAAGGGTCCCCTTTTCACCCTGCACAGTAACAATCCTGTCCTTATATGTTATTTTGGTCTTATCAGGTATACTTATCGGTGCTTTTCCTACTCTTGACATTGATTACTTCCTTATCGGTAATTCATTATTCTAATCATCTATCAATGACGAGTGATAAACTTACCAAATATTGCAGAGAATTTCTCCCCCCACATTTTTAGCTCTGGCCTTCTTATCCGTCATTATTCCTGTTGAGGTTGATAAAATTGAAATACCCATTCCGTTCAAAACCGGTTTTACATCCTTGCTCTTGGCATAAACACGTCTACTGGGTTTACTGACGCGTTCAAGGCCAAAAATAGCGTGGGTTTCTTTTTCATCATATTTAAGATAAACACGTAAGATGCCTTGCTTCTTATCTTTAATGAACTTGTAATTTCTTATAAAACCTTCATCTTTTAATACCCGGGCCAATTCCATTTTTAATTTTGCCCCTGGAATGTCGACACTGTTGAATTTTGCCTTTCCGGCGTTTCTTATTCTGGTCAGCATGTCAGCAATTGGATCGCTCATCACTATAAATTTCTCCGTTATTAATTTGATTCTTTAATCAGTTATTCCTAATTTCTCAGCATAAATACAATTTGAGTACACCCACGCCGGTTTTAAACAATCACCAGCTGGATTTCACTACGCCAGGAAGCTTTCCTTGGGAGGCGAGATTTCGAAAACAAATACGACAAATTCCAAATTTCCTTAAAAATCCCCTTGGCCTGCCACATATAGGACACCGGTTGTATGTTCTCACTTTGAACTTGGGTTTTTTAACTGCTTTTATTTTAAGAGATGTTTTTGCCAAATCTTCCTCCATATTTGATTGACTATCGATACTCGCTGCTTATTCTTCAGTTCCTGAACGGCATACCCATTAATTTTAGAAGTTCTTTCCCCTCTTCATCCGTCTTTGCAGATGTAACTATCGTAATGTTAAGACCTTTGATTCTATCAATTTTATCGTAATCGATTTCAGGAAAAATAATGTGTTCTTTAATTCCCAACGTATAATTTCCGTGACTATCAAGCGCGTTTCCCGAAAGACCTCTAAAATCACGAACACGCGGTAGCGCTATATTCACCAATTTATAATAAAAATCATACATACGTTTATGACGAAGTGTAACCCTACAGCCTATAGGCATTCCTTCCCTCAACTTAAACGCTGCTATGGACTTTCTAGCACGAGTGACAACCGGTTGCTGACCTGATATAATCTTTAGCTCTTCCACGGCTGAATCAAGGAGTTTGATGTTATGAATCGCTTCGCCAAGCCCCATATTCAATACTATCTTCTCGAGCTTTGGAACTTGCATGATGTTCTCGTATTTAAAAGTTTCCAACAACTTGGGAACGACTTCTTTATGATAATACAATTTTAATTGTGACATTCAATCCCTCCGGCACACAACCCTAAGAATCTATAATTTCATTGCATTTACTGCAAACACGTATCTTTTTCCCATCCTCAAGACGCTTCATTTTGATTCTTACGGGTGTAACACATTTGCTGCACATCAACATAACGTTGGACCAATGAATCGGCGATTCACTCTCAATTATTCCGCCCTGCCTGTTCTTTGAACTGGGCCGGGCATGTTTTTTCATCATATTGATATTTTCAATAATGATTCTGCTATTCTTTCTTTTTAAACTAAGAACCTTACCGATTTTACCCTTATCTTTGCCGGCGACAACCTTTACTTTATCGTCTTTTTTTATGTGACATTTATTTTTTATCATGTATCAATTCTCCACTGGGCCTTTAACTATAATACCTCCGGGGCAAGGGATATAATTTTCATAAATCTTTTGGCTCTGAGCTCTCTCGCTACCGGGCCGAATATACGCGTCCCAATGGGTTCCCTGGCCTGCGTAATTAAAACAGCCGAATTATCATCAAACCGTATGTATGATCCATCCGGTCTTCGAATCTCTTTTTTGGTTCGAACAACAACAGCCCTCAAAACATCCCCTTTTTTGACCTTGGTATTCGGTATGGCTTCTTTAACAGATACAACAATGATGTCACCGATACTTGCATACCTTCTTCGTGAACCCCCAAGAACTTTTATGCAGTATAATATCTTGGCTCCGGAATTATCCGCCACAGTCAATCTTGTCTCCGCCTGGATCATCTTTTTTACTTTCCTTATATAAGAATGAATTTATAAAATAAATCCATCATTTTTTAGGTTTTTATCTTAAGCTCTTTTTATATCACTTAAAAACCTAAAACGTTCGTAAAAGGTCATGTTTATTGAGGTGTTAAAAAACCGTCGTTTAACAATCAAACAGCTTTTTCGACAATTTCTCTAACACGCCATTTCTTGGTTTTGCTAATTGGACTGGACTGGATGATCAACACTTTGTCGCCAATACGAGAAGCATTATTTTCATCATGAGCTGCAAATTTGGCACGCCTTCTAATATACTTTTTATAAAGTCTATGCTTAACCAGTCTCTCAACCAGGACAACTACGGTCTTGTCCATCTTGTCGCTTACAACAGTGCCGACCATCTGTCTTTTCAATAATCGTTTCTTCATTGCAATAATTATTTTAACCCGTTTCCTTATTTAATTCAGATTGTTTTATGAAGGTTTTCACCCTGGCAATATCGCGTTTGGTTTGCTTCATCTTCTGGGGATTTTCGAGCTGGCCGGTTTCATGTTGAAAGCGCAGGTTAAATAATCCCTCTTTAAGATCATCCAGTTTTCGGAGCATTTCTTCCATGCTCAGATCTTTAATCTCACTCGCTTTCATTACAAAGCACCCCTCTCTATAAATCTTGTTTTTACAGAAAGCTTATGCGAGGCAAGCCGAAGCGCTTCTTTGGCCAGGTCTCTGGAAACACCTTCCATTTCATAGAGGATCCTTCCGGGGCGAATGACGGCCACCCATCCTTCAGGAGATCCTTTTCCTTTTCCCATTCTGACTTCAGCAGGCTTTTTCGTAAAGGGTTTATCCGGGAATATCCTTATCCACATCTTTCCGCCCCTTTTCACGTGCCGTGTCATTGCGATACGTGCGGCCTCGATCTGCTTTGAACTGATTGTCCCGCACTCTACGGCCTGCAATCCAAATTCACCGTGATCGAGATTACACCCCCGATATGAAACCCCCTTCATCCTGCCTTTTTGCTGTTTACGAAATTTTACCTTCTTTGGACTAAGCATCTCCTATCTCTCCATCACAACTTTGTTCGGTACCAAATAAAAGTCAAAAAGCAGCTTTTCTACAAACCCTCTCAAAATTGCAGATTCCGCTCAAGGACAAAGCGAGACCCGATAAAAAGCGCAGCATACAGGGAAAGTATGAGAACATTTTGAAGAGGCTCGTTGAAAATCCCGTCATGCGGGGCAACACCATGCTTGGGCGTTAGATGTATTTTTGAGATGGTTTGTACAACGATCCAGACCTAACCACCAATCGCCACCTTATCTTTTTTTAAAATTTCTCCTTTAAAAATAAACACTTTTATACCGATAAGTCCGTATGTTGTTTGAGCTTCTATAAAACCGTAGTCTATATCCGCCCTTAAAGTATGTAAAGGTATTCGGCCCTCTCTATACTGTTCGGTCCTCGCCATCTCAGCCCCGCCTAACCGGCCTGAACATATAATTTTTATACCCTCGGCACCAAATCGCATCGCGGATGAAATGCCACGCTTCATGGCACGTCGAAATGCAACCCTCCGTACAATCTGAAGAGCTATATTTTCAGCGACAAGCTGGGCATCAAGCTCGGGTTTTCTGACTTCCTGGATATCGATAATGATTTCATGTGAAACAATTTTTTCAAGTTCTTTTTTGAGTAACGCTATCTCAGATCCCTTCTTCCCGATGACAATTCCCGGCCTGGATGTAAATACACGGAGCCTGACTCGCTTGGACGATCTTTCAATTTCAACCCTTGAAATACCTGCATGGTATAGTCTCTTTTTTATAAACTTCCTTATATTATAATCTTCTATAATATAATCAGCATAATTTTTTCCAGCATACCACCGAGATTCCCAGGTTTTAACAATACCCAATCTCAAACTAATAGGATTTACTTTCTGGCCCAAGCTGTTACCTCCTTTTTAGATCTAACCTTCAGATAAAATTACCGTTATATGGGCGGTCCTTTTTAATATGCGTGTTCCTCTGCCGCGCGCTCTAGCTTTGAAACGCTTCAACGTTGGCCCCTGGTCCGCCGTAATATTATGAATAATCAGAGAATCGACATCCATATCCGGATATTGATCAGCATTTGCCACTGCGCTTCTGATTGTTTTTTCAACGATTGATGCTGCCTTCTGCGGCATAAATTTGAGTATGTTCAGGCCCTCTTCTACGGGTTTTCCCTTAACACCATCGATCAATTTGCGAACTTTCTGAGGAGAAATGCGAATATATTTTGCTACAGCTTTAACTTCCATCACAAACATTTCCTTTTCTACCAGCTTTACCGCTTTAATCTTGATTTTTTATCAGCAGCATGACCATAAAACGTCCGAGTCGGTGAAAATTCACCGAGCTTATGTCCTACCATGTCCTCTGTTACAAATACGGGAACAAACTTTCTTCCATTATGAACCGCCAGAGTAATACCCACCATCTCAGGCACTATTGTAGACCTTCTGGACCATGTCTTAACCACTCTGCTGCTCCGGGTCTCCTGGGCGATACGTACTTTCTTAAACAGTTTTTGATCAACAAACGGACCTTTTTTCAACGATCGTGGCATAACTTCTCCTGCTATTTCTTCGTACGCTTTTTAATAATATAGCGATTGCTTTTTCCTGTTTTACGCGTTTTAAAACCCTTTGTCGGCATACCCCAAGGGCTGCATGGATGTCGTCCACCGGAAGATCTTCCCTCACCGCCACCCATTGGATGGTCAACCGGGTTCATGGCAACACCTCTAACTTTGGGACGTCTGCCGAGCCATCGTTTGCGTCCTGCTTTACCAAGAGATATATTCTCATGGATCACGTTTCCAAGCTGACCGATGGTAGCCTTGCAGTTTGAAAGGACCATTCGGACTTCTCCGGATGGAAGTTTTATAAGCGCATAGCGATCTTCCTTTGCCATTAACTGGGCGTATGTTCCGGCGCTTCTTACAATCTGTCCACCCTTTCCGATACGCAATTCAATGTTATGAATATGTGTTCCAAGGGGAATATTGATAAGGGGTAATGTATTGCCGGGTTTTATATCTGCTTCAGGTCCTGAAATCACGGTGTCGCCAACCCCAAGATTCACCGGTGCCAGTATGTATCGCTTTTCACCATCGGCATAGAAAAGAAGCGCAATCCGCGCAGATCGATTCGGGTCATACTCGATGGCAGCCACTCTGGCAGGAATCCCTATTTTATCTCTTTTAAAATCGATAACCCTGTAATGCCGTTTATGACCGCCCCCGCGATGTCTGCACGTAATACGACCGTAAGAGTTTCGGCCTCCTTTTTTCCTAATCACCTTTAAGAGACTCTTTTCAGGAGTCGTGCTAGTAATTTCATCAAATGTTGAATATGATTGAGCACGCCTCCCGGCAGAAGTAGGTTTTACTTTTTTTACAGCCATTTCTTACCCCTTTTATACTTCTTATACTCCCTCAAAAAAATCGATTCGCTCACCGGGCATCAATCTGACAATCGCTTTCTTCCAGTCCCTGCGTTTTCCTGTAATTCGACCTCTTTGTTTGATCTTGCCCTTGACCTGTATTGTTCTTACCGTATCGACCTTGACATTGAAAATATTCTCGACAGCCTTTTTAATCTCAACTCTGTTCGCCCTGCGATCGACTTCGAATGTAATCTGATTATAACTCTCTTTTTGAATATTGGTTTTTTCAGTAACCAAGGGCCGTTTAATTAAATCATGCGGAATCATCCAAGCAGCCTCCCTTCAATGGACTTGATCGAAGACTCAAGCAAAACAACATTCTCATATTTAAGAATGTCATATACGTTCATTCCTTCCACTCTTAATACTTTTACTCCGGGAACGTTTCTGGAAGACAATTCGAGATTCTCATTCTTTTGTTCAGTGATAATCAATGCATTTTTCAGGCTTAATACATCCATAACTGAAAAGAATTCTTTGGTCTTAATCTTATCGAGATCAAACTCGTCAATCACAATAAGGTTGTCTTCTTTAAGTTTTATGCTCAAAGCCATCTTAAGTGCCAGTCTTTTAACCTTTTTGGGGACCTTGTACGAATAGGATCTTGGATCAGGCCCAAACACAGAACCTCCCCCTCTTAACAGGGGTGATTTAATATCACCACGGCGTGCACGACCGGTTCCTTTTTGTCTAAAAAGTTTTCTTCCACTTCCCTTTACATCGCTGCGATGCTTTACGGAAGCGGAACCCGCACGTCTATTTGCACGTTGCATGGTTACAACTTCATGCAGTATACTCGATTTAACAGGAATCTTGAAAATGTTGTCTTCAAGTTCAACCTGTGACACTTTTTCTGCTTTACGATTTATAACATCTACAACAGCCATATCATTAATATCTCAAGATTTCTTTTATTTATTTTATCGTTTAATTCTTTCAAACGGGCTTAGATATATTTAATTTTATATCCAGCTAAACGCGGGATATGAGTGGATTCAGGCTCGTTTTGAAAAAACCATCATTTTTTAGCGATTTTGGGTTTCTTTATTTCAACAATACCGTTTCTTGAACCCGGAATGGCACCTTTTATCAGAATAAGATTTTCTTCCGGCCTAATATCGACAATTTCCAAATTTCGAATTGTTTTTCTAGTATTCCCGAATTGGCCCGGCATTTTTTTGCCCTTAATAACCTTTGCAGGCCAAGCACTGCAACCGATGGACCCTGGAATTCTGTGGCTGTGACTACCATGAGTTTTCTTGCCGCCATGGAATCCATGACGTTTAATAACACCGGAAAAACCTCTTCCTTTGGTCGTTCCGGTAACATCAATATGTTCTCCGATATTAAAAATATCTATATTTATTGTCTGACCAAGGCCGTATTCACTTGGATCATTCACGTCAACTTCATGCAGAAATGCAAAACGCGTTTCACCACTTTTTTTGAGATGACCTTCCAACGCTTTGTTTACACGAGATTTTTTTTTCTCTCCAAAACCAAGCTGAAGTGCATTATATCCGTCGGTGGCAACGGTCTTTATCTGGGTAACCACACATGGTCCAAGCTGAATGGCTGTCACCGGAACATATTGACCTTCGGAAGTGAACAGACCCGTCATTCCCAATTTTTTTCCTATCAATCCATTACACATTACTATTCTATTATCCCTTTGTCGCTTTTATGAAACAACCTTTATTAAATGCTACAGTTTTATCTCAACATCTACGCCCGGAGAAAGATCCAGCTTCATTAAAGCATCAACAGTTTGTTGAGTCGGCTCCAGAATATCGAGAAGCCTTTTGTGTGTTCTGATCTCAAACTGTTCACGAGATTTCTTGTCTACATGAGGAGATCGAAGAACACAATATTTGTTGATTCTTGTTGGAAGTGGTATGGGTCCGACGACCTTTGCTCCGGTTTTATTGGCCGTATCGACAATATCTCCAACAGATTGATCCAGAAGTTTATGGTCATATGCCTTGAGCCTAATCCTGATTTTAGTATTCATTATCATTATTCTCGTTTCTCTTTACTCGATAATCTCACTGACCACACCGGCACCAACCGTCCGACCGCCTTCCCTGATGGCAAACCTTAACTCTTTTTCCATCGCGATAGGCGTTATCAGCTCTGCTGCGATCGTCACATTGTCCCCCGGCATCACCATCTCTACACCTTCCGGTAATGTCAAATTCCCCGTAACATCCGTCGTACGAAAATAAAACTGAGGCCGATATCCACTGAAAAACGGCGTGTGACGGCCGCCTTCCTCCTTGCTCAATATGTATACCTCTGCCTTGAACTTCATGTGAGGCTTTATCGTACCGGGAATCGCTACCACCTGGCCACGCTCAACCTCATCTCGCTTCGTCCCTCGCATCAATACACCAATGTTGTCGCCGGCTCGACCCTCATCCAAAAGCTTCCTGAACATCTCCACGCCCGTACACACCGTCTTCAACGTCGGACGCATCCCAACGATTTCAACATCATCACCAACATGGATAATGCCCCGCTCAACACGACCCGTTACCACCGTCCCACGACCCGATATGCTGAAAACATCCTCTATCGGCATCAAAAACGGCTTGTCTATATCACGCTCGGGCTCAGGAATAAACGTGTCCACCGCATCCAGCAACTCAAAAATACATTTGGCTTCCTCACTGTCCGGATCATCACTCTCAAGCGCCTTTAACGCACTGCCGCGAATGATCGGTGTGTCATCTCCTGGAAACTCATACTTGTCCAATAACTCCCGAAGTTCCAACTCAACGAGCTCAATCAGCTCTTCATCATCCACCATGTCACACTTGTTTAAAAATACAACAATCTGCGGAACTCCCACCTGACGCGCCAATAATATGTGCTCACGCGTCTGGGGCATCGGACCATCGTCTGCGCCAACAACCAAAATGGCGCCGTCCATCTGAGCCGCACCCGTTATCATGTTTTTGATGTAATCCGCATGACCCGGACAATCCACATGCGCATAATGACGATTCGCCGTCTCATACTCAACATGCGCCGTCGCTATGGTTATTCCCCGCTCCTTCTCCTCAGGGGCCTTGTCTATCTGATCAAAAGGAACAAAATCAGCCATCCCCTTCAGGCCCATATGCTTCGTTATCGCCGCCGTCAAAGTCGTCTTGCCGTGATCGATATGACCAATCGTACCGACATTTACATGTGGCTTGGTCCTCTGAAACTTTTCCTTACCCATCTTTGAAATCCTCCCTTTAAAGCGGGTTAGTGATGTACATCTTCATATTTCCAATAACGCCTCAGGTGGTTTGATTTTTTTAAAATCTATTCACCGCCCAATGGACTCATCCTGAGATTTTACCATCTGTAGTGCGCAAACGCCTTGTTCGCATCGGCCATCTTATGGGTGTCTTCCTTCTTTTTAATTGTAGCGCCTCGTTTGTTGGCGGCATCCAAAAGTTCTGCCGATAACTTATTAACCATTCCTTTTTCTGATCTTTTACGAGCAAAATCGATAATCCACCTGATTCCGAGCGCCGTTCTCCGAGATGGTCGAATTTCTGTTGGAACCTGATAGGTTGATCCCCCAACGCGGCGCGATTTGACCTCAATCATCGGTTTTGCATTTTCAAGCGCCTGTTCGAAAATTTTTATTGCAGGTTCCTTGGTCTTTTCTTCGATGATAGCCATAGCATTATAAAGAATTGACTCTGCGATACTCTTCTTTCCGTCCCTCATGATAGATTTTATGAATTTTGATACCAGCTTGCTGTTATACTTGGCGTCCGGCACAATAATCCGTTCTGGGACTTCTCGTCTTCTAGGCATATATCACACCACTTTTTTTATTTTTCATTCATTTTCATACAACGAGGACTATACACATCGTATCGAGAACCTCGCGACATGCAACACGTTTTTACTTTGGCTTCTTGGACCCGTATTTTGATCGACCCTGTCTTCGATCCTCGACACCAAGGGTATCTAAGGTGCCTCTGACAATATGATACCTTACACCCGGAAGGTCTTTAACACGTCCACCACGAACAAGAACAACCGAATGTTCCTGAAGATTATGTCCTATCCCCGGGATATACGCGGTAACCTCTATGCCAGTTGTCAGTCGAACTCTGGCCACCTTCCGTAAGGCAGAATTAGGCTTCTTGGGTGTCGACGTATATACGCGGGTACAAACGCCTCTTTTCTGAGGACTCCCTTTAAGTGCCGGGGTATTGGTTTTCTTCTTTATTCGCTTTCTTCCTTTTCTTACCAGCTGATTAATCGTCGGCATTTTTTCACTTAAATCCTTGTATTTTGATAAAGCAAATCCAGGGTTGACAAAATGATTACTATTGAACTTAAAGGCTGATTTGTCAAGCCTTTTATATAAAATTAATGATTAATTTAGACCATTGACAGAACGTTTTCCTCGAGCATTTGAGCAGGTCGGTTTATAGGGCTCCTCGGTTAAGTGAGTTGTTTGGGGTTGAGAAAGATTTGAACCATCAATTATTTCCTACTAATTCGATACGATATCCACTTCTTTATATTCAGAAAGACCGGTGCCGGCAGGCATTATCCTTCCCATAATAACATTTTCCTTAAGCCCGCTCAGGCAATCTTCTTTTCCAGCAATGCTTGCGTCGGTAAGCACTTTGGTAGTTTCCTGAAATGAAGCGGCCGAGATAAAACTTTCGGTGGAAAGTGACGCCTTGGTGATCCCCAAGATAAGAGGTCCTGCCACAGCAGGTTTCTTTCCTTTTTCGATCACATCCTGGTTGGCTTCTTCAAACTTGACCCGATCCACCTGATCTTCAAGAATAAAGTCTGTATCTCCGGCATCAAGGACCTTAACACGCCGCATCTGCTGCCGTACGATGACCTCGATGTGTTTATCGTTTATCCTTACACCTTGTAAACGGTAAACTTCTTGGACTTCATCAACGAGATATCGTGCCAGTGCAATTTCACCTTTAATATTCAATATATCTTGAGGGATGGCTGAACCGCTGATCAACGCCTCACCCGCCCTGATGTAATCACCCTCGTAAACATTAATATGCTTGCCCCGTGTGATCAAATATTCTTTCTTTTCACCGACATCCACCGGCATGACGGTAATCCTCTGTTTTCCTTTTTTGGTTGCCTTCGCTATTGAAACATACCCATCGATTTCGCTCAACACAGCGGTTTCTTTTGGTTTTCGAACTTCAAAAAGTTCAGCCACCCTTGGCAGACCGCCGGTAATATCCTTTGTCTTGGTCGTGGCACGGGGCAGCTTTGCGGTAACATCGCCAGCCTTAACCTCATCCCCCTCTTCAACCAGTAAAATTGCATTTATCGGCAGTAGATATCTGGCCACGCCCGATGATGATGGCAGGTTGGCTGTTTTTCCATCTTTGTCCTTGATCGAAATTCTTGGGCGTTCCTCGCCGCTTTTGGATTCAATGATCGTTCGACTCGATTTTCCGGTGACAGGATCAACTTTCTCCTGCATGGTTTTACCTGCCGTGATATCACCGAATTTAACGATACCATCAACCTCTGTAATAATCGGAGTTGTAAATGGATCCCATGTTACCAGAAGATCTCCGGCCTTGACTTGGTCACCGTCTTTTACCTCGATATGAGCGCCGTAAATGACCGGAAAGCGTTCTCTTTCGCGACCGCTGTCGCTAATAATGGCAATTTCGCCACCCCTTCTATTCATCACAACAAATCTATTCCCGTCCTTTTTGACCACATTGACATTGAGAAATTTAACCGACCCTTCTGTCCTGGCTCTAATATCAGCTTGTTCAACCCTTCGGCTGGCTGTTCCACCAATGTGGAAGGTCCGCATGGTCAGCTGGGTCCCGGGCTCACCGATGGACTGTGCTGCAAGGATTCCCACTGCCTGACCTATTTCGACCTTTGCGCCATGGGAAAGATCCCGGCCATAGCATTTGGCACACACGCCCGTTTTGGTCCTGCAAGTCAATACCGATCTTATTTTCACTTTGGTAAGTCCGGCATGTTCAATGGCCTTTACGGCGTCTTCGTCCAGATCTTCACCGGCTTTGACAATGACCTCATCAGTAAACGGATCATGAATGTTTTCTATGGCAACACGCCCTAAGATTCGTTCTTCAAGACGCTGTATGACCTCGCCGCCTTCCATCAAAGGTTCAACCTCAACACCCATCATCGTCCCGCAGTCATTTTCAACAACAATACAGTCTTGGGCAACATCGGCAAGCCTTCGGGTAAGATAACCTGAATTGGCTGTTTTAAGTGCTGTATCTGCCAGACCCTTCCTTGCGCCGTGAGTGGATATAAAATACTGAAGCACGGAAAGGCCCTCTCTAAAGTTGGCGCTAATGGGTGTTTCTATGATTTCACCGGATGGTTTTGCCATCAGACCTCTCATGCCGGCAAGCTGACGCATTTGGTCTTTACTGCCCCTGGCGCCGGAATCTGCCATCATATAGATCGGGTTAAAACTTTCTTCAACAACGGGGTTTCCCTTTTCATCCAAGACCGGGTTGCCCTCACTGTCGGTCACGGGTGCTATACGCATGGACTTCATCATCTCATCGGCAACATCGTCGGTTGCCTTGGCCCATATATCGACAACCTTATTATATTTTTCACCTTGAGTGATTAGCCCCTCGGTATATTGTAGACCAATTTTTTCAGCTTGATTTTCAGCACTTTTCAAAATATCCCACTTGGCTGAAGGTATGATCATAGCGTCAATAGAAATTGAGAGTCCGCCTTCGGTTGAGTATTGATAGCCGATGTTTTTTAAGCGGTCTGAAAGGATGACCGTGGCTTTGGGTCCCAAGTTTCTGTATGCATAATCCACAAGTTCACTCAAGGTCCTTTTATCCTTGACATTGTTGATCATAGCAAACGGTATCTCGGGTCGCTTGTTAACCATTTGAAAAATATGGTAGGCGTCATCCGCAAAAATAACACCACTAGTTTCACCTTCTTCAAGGGCAAAGACGTTGTCTTTGTCCTCATCCGAAACACTGAAAATCCGTTTGAATTCGTCCTTTCTAAACAGACCGATAAGACCTTCATTTTCCCGATCAAGTCCCTTGGAAAATTGGGCCACCATTTCGACAAAATCCGCACCGGACTTTATATTTTCAAAAACAGCCGTGGCCTCTTTTTCCTCAAACATTTTGATATGGCGCACCATCACAATGTTGTCCTTGGGTATGATTTCCCACAAAAGGATGCGCCCAACGGTCGTATCATACCTTTCCCCGTCGATTCGAACCGTAATTTTAGCATGAAGATCTATTGCCTTGGCATCGTAAGCACATCGAACCTCTTCAGGATTGGCAAATATTTTGCCTTCGCCTTTTGATCCGGTCACGCCCCTGGTCATATAATAGATTCCAAGAACAATATCCTGGCTCGGCACAATAATGGGATGGCCATTTGCCGGAGAAAGAATGTTGTTGCTGGACAGCATCAATACCCTTGCTTCTATCTGAGCTTCTACGGAAAGCGGTATATGAACAGCCATCTGATCACCATCGAAGTCCGCATTAAATGCCGTGCAAACCAATGGATGAAGTTGGATGGCCTTTCCTTCAATAAGAATCGGCTCAAAAGCTTGAATACCCAATCTGTGTAGGGTAGGTGCCCGGTTTAAAAGGACCGGATACTCTTTAACCACCTCATCCAGCGTATCCCAAACTTCCGGGACTTCACGTTCAACCATTTTTTTAGCGCTTTTTACCGTAGAAACGAGCCCTTTCTGCTCTAAACGATAATAAACAAATGGCTTGAACATCTCCAGCGCCATCTTCTTTGGGAGGCCGCACTGATGCAATCTCAGATTGGGTCCTATGGTAATAACGGTACGTCCTGAATAATCGACCCTTTTACCCAGCAGGTTCTGCCTGAAACGGCCCTGTTTTCCTTTTAATGTGTCACTTAGAGATTTTAACGGACGCTTATTCGTCCCCATAATCGCTCTTCCATGCCGGCCGTTGTCAAAGAGAACATCCATCGATTCTTGAAGCATCCTCTTTTCGTTCCGAACAATAATGTCGGGGGCTTTCAGTTCGATAAGGCGCTTTAACCGATTGTTTCTATTAATCACCCTGCGATAAAGGTCATTGAGATCAGATGTTGCAAATCTCCCTCCCTCAAGGGGTACAAGCGGCCGCAAATCCGGGGGAAGAACGGGAATAACGTCCATGACCATCCATGTCGGATCAACTCCTGAACGTCTGAATGAATCAACAATTCTGAGTCGTTTGGAAAGTTTCTGCCGTTTTGCCACAGAACCGGTAGCGGTAATATCAATTCTTAATTCCTTATATAATGATTCTAAATCTATCTTCTCTAAAAGCTTTTTAACAGCTTCCGCACCGATACCAGCTTCAAACTTTGTCCCGTATATCTCGCGTGCTTCTCTATATTTTTCTTCAGATAAAAGTTGACAGGGACTAAGGTCTGTGTCCATTGGGTCAATGACGATGTAGCTGTCAAAATAAACTACTTTTTCAAGGTTTTTCAGCGTCATATCAAGCAGGTTGCCGATCTTGCTCGGAAGGCTTCTTAAAAACCAAATATGAGAACAAGGCGTGGCCAGCTCAATGTGTGCCATCCGTTCCCTTCGAACCTTGGACTGGATAACCTCCACACCGCATTTCTCACATATGACGCCCCTGTGTTTCATTCGTTTATATTTGCCGCAGTTGCACTCATAATCCTTTGTGGGACCAAAAATTTTGGCACAAAAAAGACCGTCTCGTTCAGGCTTAAAGGTTCGATAGTTGATGGTCTCCGGTTTTTTAATCTCTCCATGGGACCACTTTAAAATCTGCTCCGGGGATGCCAGTGCAATCTTGATTCCAGAATAAAGCTCAGGATCGGTGGGTTTGGCAAAGAAATCGTATAACGTTTCCATTTATTTTTCCCTGTTTTATTGTTTTCCTTCTAAAAGGGTTATATCCAAACCTAAACTCTTCAATTCCTTTGTCAGCACTTTAAATGACTCGGGTAAGCCTGGGTCCAGCGTATTTTGTCCTTTTACGATCTTTTCGTACATGCGAGTCCTGCCAGCCATATCATCTGATTTCACTGTTAAAAATTCTTGCAGAGCATGTGCGGCACCATAAGCTTCCATGGCCCATACTTCCATCTCACCAAGCCGTTGACCGCCAAACTGTGCCTTTCCACCCAGCGGCTGCTGGGTTACCAGGGAATAAGGGCCTATGGATCTGGCATGGATCTTGTCATCCACAAGATGGTGTAGCTTCAATACATACATTGTCCCAACAGTAATCTTTTCCTTAAAAGGCTCGCCGGTACGGCCGTCATACAGGGTTGTCTGACCGGTTGAGCTGAGCCCTGCTTCGACTAAAAGAGATTTTATTTCCGCCTCTTTGGCGCCATCAAAAACCGGTGTGGCCATATGGACACCATCTTTATAATCTTCCACAAATTCGCACACCTCTTTATCGTCAAAGCCGTCGACCATCTCCTGCACAGACGGATCTTCGAATATTTTCTTAATTTTATCGCGTAGAGCGCCAACCTTTTGTTCTTCAAGCAACCTGTTGAGTTGATCGCCTAAGCCTTTGGCAGCCCAACCTAAATGTATTTCCAAAACCTGGCCAACATTCATTCGAGAAGGCACTCCCAGCGGGTTTAATATCATATCAACCGGTGTGCCGTCTTCAAAATAGGGCAGGTCTTCCTGGGGAAGAATTCTCGACACGACACCTTTATTGCCGTGACGACCGGCCATTTTATCACCGACGGACAACTTACGTTTCATGGCGACATAGACTTTTACAAGTTTGATAACGCCTGGGGGAAGATCATCACCTTTTTCAAATCGGCTCACAAGCTTCTCAGTTGTGTTCCTGCAAATTTCACATTGATCCCGATATCGTTCAAGAATGTCGTGGACCTTCTCCGTGAGCTGCGGGTTATCTAATACAATGCCTTCTATCTGAGCCACGGGAATCTCGGCCAGCATCTTGGAATCTATTTTATCACCTTTTTGAATCAGAACTTTTTTTCCTTTTTTGAGAGATGAAATAGATTTCTGGCCCACTAGCAATTGTTCAAGCTTTGTACGAACCACATCCTGAATAACCTCAAGCTTATCATCTCTTTCTTTTTCAAGAGAAGCGATCTCGCTATCTTCGATCCATCGGGTACGATCATCTTTTCCAACACCACGTCTTGAAAAAACTTTAGCATCAATGACAATCCCCTGAACGCCGGGTGGCACCCGCAAAGAAGTGTCCTTCACATCCCCGGCTTTTTCACCGAAAATAGCCCGTAGAAGTTTTTCTTCGGGTGAAAGCTGTGTTTCACCCTTAGGTGTAATCTTACCGACCAGTATATCTCCCGGCACCACTTCAGCACCGAGCCTGATAATACCGCTTTCATCCAACTCTTTTAAGGCTTCCTCGCCCACGTTTGGTATGTCTCGCGTGATATCCTCTTTACCCAGTTTGGTATCTCGGGCAACGACCTCAAACTCCTCAATATGAACAGAAGTATACACGCCGTCCCGATGAAGTCTTTCACCCACGAGAATCGAATCCTCAAAATTATAACCGCCCCACGGCATAAATGCCACAGTGATGTTTTTACCGAGAGCAAGTTCGCCATGGTCTGTGGCCGGACCGTCTGCAATGATCTGCCCGGCCTCCACTTTTTGTCCTTTTCTGACAATAGGACGTTGATTAAAGCAGGTATTCTGATTGGAACGGATGAATTTTGAGAGGTTATAAACCGTAACCGGTATTTCAGAGGCCTCGTCGTCATCCTTATCTTTATGTCTTATAACAATCCGGGAAGCATCCACATGCACCACAATACCATCGTGCTGTGTAACCACCGTAACACCTGAATCTTTGGCCACCACCCCTTCAATACCGGTACCCACTAAAGGTGCCTTGTTCGAAATCAGAGGAACTGCCTGACGCTGCATGTTCGAACCCATCAATGCCCTGTTGGCGTCATCATTTTCGAGGAACGGAATAAGGGATGCAGAAACACTCACAAGCTGGTTAGGAGAAATATCCATCAATTCAATATCCTCGGCCTTGACCATCATGAATTCTCCCGCCACCCTTGACGTTACCAACGGATTGACATATTTCCTATTTTCGTCCAGCAGCGCGTTGGCCTGGGCAACAGGGTGTTCTTTTTCTTCAAAAGCGGTGAGAAACTTGACATCTTGCAGCACAGTGGCATCTTTAACAACACTGTAGGGTGTTTCGATAAAACCATATTCATTGACTCGAGCATAAGTGCTCAGTGACACAATAAGACCAATATTAGGTCCTTCGGGCGTTTCTATGGGGCAAATTCGTCCGTAATGGGAAGGGTGGACATCCCTGACTTCAAAACCGGCCCTCTCACGCGTCAACCCGCCGGGTCCCAGTGCACTCAAACGTCTTTTATGGGTCGTTTCTGAAAGCGGATTTGTCTGATCCATGAATTGGCTGAGCTGGCTCGTTCCAAAAAACTCTTTAACAACGGCGGAAACCGGTTTTGGATTGGCAAGGTCGTGAGGCATCAATGCATCGACCTCCTGTAAACTCATCCGTTCCTTAATGGCACGTTCCATTCTGACCAGTCCGATGCGATACTGGTTTTCGAGAAGCTCCCCAACGGCACGAACCCTTCGATTTCCTAAATGGTCGATATCATCAACCGCTCCCTGGGTATCCTTAAGTTCTAAAAGTGTTTTCGTCGTAAGAAGGATATCTTCCGTTCGAAGCGTCTTTAAATCAATGGATGAGTTTATACCCAGGCGAGTGTTAATCTTCATACGGCCCACACCGGAAAGATCGTAATAGGAAGACTTGAAAAACATGTGGTCAACAAAATCCTGAGCCACTTCGGGTGTGGCAGGATTTCCGGGTCTGAGTCTTCGATATATCTCGATGAGCCCGCCCTCTTTTGTTTCGACTTTGTCCAAGAGCAGCGTTTTGTGAATAGAGTCACTGGTGGTTACACCATCGATAAAAAGCAGTTCAAACTCAGTAATACCGGCATCACGCAAGGCTTGGAGATTTTCTTCATCAAGTACCTGGTTGCATTTTACGATGGGTTCTTCTTTGTCAGGAACAACAATTGTTTTGGAAAAAACCTTGTTTAAAATATCTTCAACACTTATCGGTATCAAATCGACACCCGCTGATTTGAGACGTTTAATTGCAGCTTTAGTAAACACGCGTCCCTTGCTAACAATTGTATCGCCGGTTTCTGGATCCTTGACATCTCGGCTGGCACGCTGTTTTCTCAGCAAATCTTCATTAAATTCTTTAAAAATCCGTTTACCGCGGATAACGAACCTTTCTGTTTTATAAAAATAAGCCAGAATGTCTTCAGAAGTATATCCAAAAGATTTAAAAAGAATGGTGATCGGCAGTTTACGACGCCGGTCAATTCGAATATTAACGATATCTTTATGGTCGATCTCCATATCGATCCATGACCCGCGCACAGGGATAAGTCTGGAAGTATATATTACCTTACCGGAAGAATGTGTCTTTCCTTTGTCATGATCGAAAAATACTCCGGAAGATCTATGAAGCTGGCTTACCACAACACGTTCAGTCCCATTAATGATAAACGTACCATTATCGGTCATCAGAGGAATCGTACCAAAATAAATTTCCTGCTCTTTGATATCGCGAATGTTTGTAATTCCTGTCTCTTTATCAATATCATATACAACCAGCCTGACCGTGATACGGAGTGGAATCTCGTAGGTCATTCCTCTGTGCATGCATTCCTGAACGCTGTGTTTGACTTCGCCAAATCGATAAGACACAAATTCAAGAGAAGCCGTTCCGGTAAAATCCTTTATGGGAAACACGGACTTATATACTGCTTGCAAGCCGATATCTCTTCTTTTTTCCGGAGGAACATCCTTTTGCAAAAACCGATTGAATGATTCTTGTTGCACCGCGATTAGATTAGGAATTTCAACAATTTTTGGTATCTTCCCAAAGTTTTTTCTTACGCGTCTGTTTGCCAAAAGCCTTTCCGACATGGCATCTCCAATATGTTAATTAATTTATGGGTTATAGGTTATGGGTTATAGGCTATGGATGGTCGGCGAAGGGGATTTTTAAAAAGCCCTTACCGCCACCTATTACCTATTACCCATCACCCATCACCTTCATTACCTTATTCTTTTTATTTTATTTCAACCTGAGCACCGGCTTCCTCTAGCTGCCCCTTGATCTTTTCGGCTTCATCTTTAGAAATGCCTTCCTTGACGGGTTTGGGAACTTCATCAACCAACGTCTTGGCTTCTTTCAGTCCCAGACCGGTAATTGCCCTGACCTCTTTGATAACCTGAATTTTCTTGTCACCAAATGTTGTCAGAATAACGTCAAATTCGGTCTTTTCTTCTGCTGCGGCACCTCCGCCGTCAGCAGGAGCGAAAGCTGCAACAGCCATAGGTGCAGCGGCTGAAACTCCGAATTTTTCTTCCATTTCTTTAACCAGTTCAGATAAATCAAGAACCGACATATTTGCTATAAATTCAATTACATCTTCTTTCGTAATATCCGCCATTTTATCTTTCCTCCAGTTTAACTTTTAACATTTTATACCTTTGAACCATTTATTCTAATCCGTCAGCTTCTTTCTGTTCCTTGATGGCCTGAAGTACATTTAAAAACTGTACCGGAATGGCATTAAGGACCCGGACAAAACCGGTAACAACACCGTTGGCTGCCGAAAGGAATTGCCCCAGAAGTTCTTCTCGACTAGGAAGGGTCGATATCGTTTTGATAGCGTCTACATCAAGCACTTTGCCGTCCATAACACCGGTTTTAATTTCAAGCTTTTTATGCTCTTCCGAAAACTTTGTCAGCACTTTTGCCGGTGCAACCGGGTCATCGTAACTTAAGGCGACAGCACTCGGACCTTTAAAATGATCTTTAATCAATGCGATATCGGTCTCTTCAGAAGCTCTGATAAGAAGTGAGTTCTTTACCACCTTATATTCAATTTCTTCCGCTCCAAGTTTTCTTCGCAAGTCATTTATCGTCGTCACATCGAGGCCTTTATAATCTGTTACGATGACAACTTTTGACCTCAAAAACTTTTCATGAAGATCTTTTACAATCTCTTTCTTTTTATCTATCCGCACAAGTTCAAACACCTCCTTCCTCAATCTGCAAAAAAACCGGAGGAACAACTTATTAAAATGTCTCGGTAGGCCGGCATTGCCGATTAAACACAAACAAGTGCACCTACGGTCTTTGACAGAATTATTGATATAAACTTAACCTGTTGAGAAATAGACACCATCAATACAGGGTCACTAAGTTCTTAAAACAGGTTTTCTCCACCTCAAAGTAGCATTAAGAATTAAAATCAGATAATTTCAGTGAGTTCAAGAATTTCTTAAATATAAAATTACGCAAAAATCCTCTCGATTTGGTTATGTTAGGAATGGTAGAATCAAGACTTTTAGAGTCCTCAAAGCAACGATATTATTTGAACAAGTCCTTGACACTGGTCGCATCAATCTTAATGCCGGGTCCCATGGTAGTTGAAACGGCGATACCTTTCAGGTAAGTTCCCTTACTGGAAGCCGGTTTGAGTCGAAGGATCGTTTCTATAAAGACAGATGCATTCTGCATGATCTTATCTACACCAAAAGAAACTTTACCCATTGGAACGTGGACAATGCCGGCTTTTTCAACCTTGAAATCAATTTTTCCTGCTTTGATTTCCTTGACGGCTCTGGCCAGATCAAAAGTTACAGTTCCGATTTTTGCATTGGGCATGAGCCCCCTGGGGCCGAGAAGCTTTCCTATTTTTCCCACAGCTCCCATCATGTCAGGTGTTGCAACAGCTTTGTCAAAACCGAACCATCCTTCTTTAATTTTTTCTATTAAATCATCGTTCCCGACAAAATCCGCACCTGCATCTAAGGCCTCTTGCTCTTTTTCTCCTTTAGCAAATACGAGGACTTTAACCTCCTTGCCAAGGCCATTAGGCAAAACGACAGTACCGCGAACCATCTGATCAGCATGTCTTGGATCGACGCCAAGTCGAACCGCAACATCAATTGTTTCATCAAATTTAACATACGATGAATTTATTGCTAATTCAACGGCTTCGTTGAAACTGTGTTTTTCCTTTGCGTTTGTCTTTTTACGCGATTCTAAATATTTTTTACCCCGCTTCGGCATGATCTTATGTTCACTCCTTTTTTAAACAACTTCAATTCCCATACTTCTGGCCGTACCGGCAATAATGCTGCAGGCAGCTTCCAAATCATTTGCGTTTAAATCAATCATTTTTTGCTTGGCAATCTCTTCGAGCTGCTGCCGTGTAACCTCGCCGATTTTTTCTCGCTTTGGATCACCGGCACCTTTTGCTATTTTTGCCGCTTTTTTTAAAAGCACAGAGGCAGGTGGTGTTTTGGTTATAAAAGTAAATGATCTGTCCTGATAGACCGTAATTACAACAGGTGTAATGATGCCTTCATCATTGGCAGTCCTGGAGTTAAAAGCCTTACAGAAATCCATTATATTCACGCCATGCTGCCCCAGCGCGGGGCCAATGGGTGGCGACGGATTCGCCTTACCTGCTGCAACCTGCAGTTTTATCTGTGCCATAACCTTTTTTGCCATTTTTTCTTGTTGCTCCTGTCTTTCTGCTTGCCCCCGTAAAATTTCAAAAGAATCATTTCGCGGGAGTCATTTGTCTTTAATACTCTAATTGAGCCACAACTTAATGATATGTTATTCTTCGCTATCCGTTATCTGATGAATGACCCTTTGCTTGAATCATAGCTTCGTAACCTGCACAAATTCCAGTTCCACAGGTGTTGAACGACCGAAAATACTAACAAGAACTCTTATTTTACCCTTGTCAGGATTAACTTCATCAACGACGCCGTTAAAGTTTTTAAAAGGCCCGTCAATGACACGGATCTCGTCTCCGTTCTCGAAAAAATATTTTGGCTGTGGTTTTAGTTTTCCAGCCTCCATTCGATTTAATATTTTCTGGGCCTCATCATCTGATATGGGTGTCGGTTTCTCTCTACCACCAAGAAACCCGGTGACTTTGGCAGTATTTGTTACAATGTGCCATGTTTCATCATCAAGTACCATCCTGACCAATATGTATCCCGGATAAAATTTACGAGACGATGTTTTTCGTTTACCTTTTACAAGTTCAACGATTTCCTCGGTAGGAACAATCACCTCACCGAATTTATCGGGTTGAGGAGAAGACGATATTCGCTCTTCCAAGGCGACTTTGACCTTGCTTTCAAACCCCGAATAAACATGGACTATATACCACTTAAGCGCCACTTTCTCCTCTCCCCATTTTATTTTAAAACCACACGGATCAGGCTTGACAAACCGATATCGACCATCCCGAGAAAAACAGATATTATTATTGTCAGAATAAGCACAACCACCGTAGAGCCAATGGTCTGCTTGCGCGATGGCCATACGACTTTTTTTAGCTCCACCTTGACTTCTCTGAGAAACTGGAGCCCCTTATCTATGTACCCTTTGAACTTCCCCGGCTCTGCTTTTGTTCTTGTTAGAGATTTTTGTCTGGATGAATAGGCTTTTGTTTTTACACTTTTAACAGAACCTGAGAATAATTCAGTCTTCTTCGCAACAGCATCATTTCTTGGCTCTTGCGATGCCACCCCTTCGGCACCCGGCTGCTTTTTTTTCTTTGCTCTTTGTTTTTTCTTTCTTTGTATACGTGCCATTATTTTTACAGGTTTAAAATTCCCAATAGAATGAAAAGATTTCTCCTTTACGGAATCATCCAGTTTAAACTTTCAAAAAAAACTTACGTGCTGTCTTTTTTAAAATGTGCTCTGCACTTTTATTTTTTTGGCAGGCCAGGAGGGATTCGAACCCCCAACACCCGGATTTGGAGTCCGACGCTCTACCGTTAGAGCTACTGGCCTGCATGTTACCGTTTAAAATACTCATTTTTTTTAAATAAACGAACCATGTTTTTCAAACTGTCCCATAAAGAAATCCATTATTTCGTTTCTTTATGTAAAGTATGTCTCCTACAAAACCTGCAATACTTACTGAATTCCAGCTTGTCCGGTGTTGTACGTTTATTTTTGGTCGTCGTATAATTTCTTCTTTTGCATTCACCACATGCAAGTGTAACAATTATTCTCACCAGCAGACTCCTTCAGCAGTTATTCGATAATCTCACTGACCACACCGGCACCAACCGTCCGACCGCCTTCCCTGATGGCAAACCTTAACTCTTTTTCCATCGCGATAGGCGTTATCAGCTCCGCTGCGATCGTCACATTGTCCCCCGGCATCACCATCTCTACACCTTCCGGTAATGTCAAATTCCCCGTAACATCCGTCGTACGAAAATAAAACTGAGGCCGATATCCACTGAAAAACGGCGTGTGAC
>Ga0224513_10000037_pt1 | contig 38567 bp, 36 predicted proteins | sample SF_May12_sed_USG_5_FD_169109 | JGI IMG/M metagenome (GOLD analysis project Ga0224513, IMG submission 169109) | Sediment microbial communities from San Francisco Bay, California, United States - SF_May12_sed_USGS_21 | ecosystem: Environmental > Aquatic > Marine > Sediment | place: USA... | reverse complement strand
AAACGCTGTATTTGGTCTTGAGATAGTTACGGAACCCGTCTGCAACCGGTTTGAGTACGGCGAATGACACCTCGTCGGTTTGCTCCTGCGACGCATCCGTGCGTCCCGGCGTGAAGGGAACGGTCACATCGTGACCGGCATTCTTCGCAGCTTGCTCGACACCTGCGCATCCACCCAGAACAATCAAGTCGGCGAGCGAAACCATCTTCCCGCCTGACTGCGCGCTGTTGAACTCCTTTTGGATTCTTTCAAGGGTCTGCAGCACCGTCTTCAATTGGGCCGGCTGGTTGACTTGCCAATCCTTCTGCGGTGCAAGACAGATGCGCGCCCCGTTCGCACCGCCGCGCTTGTCGGAGCCACGGAACGTGGATGCCGACGCCCAGGCGGTCGAGACCAGTTCCGGGATCGACAGGCCCGAGGCGAGGATCTTGCCCTTGAGATCTGCGATGTCCTGTGCGTCGATCAGCTCATGATCGACTGCGGGCATCGGATCTTGCCAGATCAGTTCCTCTGCCGGGACCTCTGCGCCGAGATAGCGCGAGCGGGGGCCCATGTCGCGGTGGGTCAGCTTGAACCACGCTCTGGCGAAGGCGTCCGCGAATTCCTCGGGGTTCTTCAGGTAGCGCCGCGCGATCGGCTCGTAGATCGGGTCGAACTTCAGCGAGAGGTCCGCCGTGGTCATCATCGGCCGATGCTTCTTCGACGGATCGTGGGCGTCAACGATCATGTCCCTTTCGTCTACGTCTTTGGCCAGCCATTGGTGTGCACCGGCCGGGCTCTTGACCAGTTCCCACTCGTATTTGAACAGCACCCTAAGATAGCCCGAGTCCCATTTGGTCGGGTTCGGTTTCCAGGCGCCCTCGATGCCGCTGCTGATCGTATCACCGCCTTTGCCGCTGCCGAAGCTGCTCTTCCAGCCGAGACCCTGCTCTTCGATGCCGGCGCCCTCGGGCTCGGGACCCACATGTGCTGCATCGCTCGCGCCATGACACTTGCCGAAGGTGTGCCCGCCGGCGACGAGTGCGACGGTCTCTTCGTCGTTCATGGCCATGCGCGCGAAGGTCTCTCGAACGTCACGGCCGGAGGCGACCGGATCCGGGTTGCCGTTCGGGCCTTCCGGGTTCACGTAGATCAGGCCCATCTGCACGGCGGCGAGGGGATTTTCGAGGTCCCGATCACCGGAATAACGCTGGTCACCAAGCCACTCGGTCTCGGTACCCCAGTAAATGTCCTCTTCCGGCTCCCAGACGTCCTCGCGCCCGCCGGCGAAGCCGAACGTCTCGAATCCCATCGATTCCAACGCGCAGTTGCCGGCGAGAATCATCAGGTCGGCCCAGGAGATTTTCTTGCCATACTTTTGCTTGATCGGCCAGAGCAGCCGGCGTGCTTTGTCGAGGTTCACGTTGTCCGGCCAGCTGTTGATGGGCGCAAAGCGCTGGTTGCCGGACCCACCGCCACCGCGGCCGTCGCCCATGCGGTAGGTACCGGCGCTGTGCCATGCCATCCGGATAAAGAGCCCCCCGTAGTGACCGTAATCGGCCGGCCACCAGTCCTGCGAGTCGGTCATCAGCGCATAGAGGTCCTTCTTCAGGGTCTTGAGGTCGAGTTTCTTGAACTCTTCAGCGTAGTTGAACGCCTCGCCCATGGGATTGGATTTGGAAGAATGCTGGTGCAGAATGTTAAGATTCAACTGATTCGGCCACCAGTCCCGGATCGACGTGCCACCGCCGGCAGTGGGTTTGTTAGCTCCGCCCGTTACCGGGCACTTGCTATTTTCATTCATAATGTTTCCTCCTTTCGTTGTCTGAACTTATGCACCGTGCTGCTATGAATATCGTGTTTCGGTGCCCATGTATCTATTAACTTTAGCGGATTTATCGATTGATTTTAGTGAAAATGGGGACTTGAAGGATCGTTGGAAGAACGTCGCACCATTTTTTTAAGCGCAAAATTTGGGGCCGGCTGTCATTACATTCTGATTATCAGCGACAGGGGCACCAACATTATTGGTCAGTTTTATCTTTTCAGACATGTTGACCGCTTCATTCATTTAATTATAGAAATAAAACACTATATGATAACGACTATCAATTAATGGCAAAAAAATTTATTAAGTCAAGAAAAATATTCCTTAAAAACAAAAAAGCCCGGTTCATAGCGAACCGGGCTTTTAAATTTGCGTTTTATACGTTTATATTATTCTGCCGAGGTGCTTTCCAGAAATAGATGGGTAAATTTATCGTTGTCTTGGGGGGTGATTTCCTCGGGAAGTCGTTCCATGGCCATATCCATGGCTCTATCAATCAATTCAGCCCTGAACTCGTTCTTGGCTTGCAGGAAATAAGTGTTGATTCTACGTTTTCCATCTTCGAGCATCAGCTTGCTCTGGTTTTGAGCGGATTCTATAATCTCTGTTTTTTTCTTTTCGCCCTGTCGAATAATTCGGTCTTTGAGTTCTGAAAAACGGACGTCACTTTCATCGACTGTTTTGAGCGTCTCCTTTATTTTTGCCTTTGCATCTTCCTTTTCATTCTCAAGCCGATCGATTTCTTGTGCCAGCTTGTCTTTTTGGCCCCGAAGAAAATTCATTATCGGCGTTTTTCCGTATTTAACGATCAGAAAGACAATAATTCCAAAATTGATCCACCTCAAAATAAGGTCATACATTGGCCGCCAGCCACTCGATTTTTCGGCTGCAAGGGCATCATGACCCAAAAAATGAAGACTCAAAACGATTGCGATGAGATAAAAGAATTTACCGCCTATTTTATTCGTATATTTCATTGAGTCAGTCTCCGATCCAGCAACTTTTCCATGATGTTCATCGCCAGAGTTTCGGATTCCTCCTGGATATGTTTTCTGGCTTCAGAAAGCTGAATATTAACTTCCGTTTCGGCCTTTTCTTTTATCGCTTCAATCTCTTTTCTTGTAGAAGCAAAGATTTCAGCACTTTTCTCGCTTCCCGATTCTTCAAGCTCACGCTTCAATTCAAATGCTTGAGCCCTTACTTCCGATTCTTGCTTTTTAAGTTTTTTCGTAAGGTCTTCGAGTTCTTGAATCGTATCAACGGTATCCACTTTTACCTGATCCATGTAATTTACCCTTTCACTCATAACATTTTGCAAAGGGCGAAACATGATGCGGTTGATAATAAACAAGAAGATCAGAAAAGAGAGAAGCTGCACGAATAGCGTCTCATTAATCGTAATTAGAGCGATGTTGCTGATAATATGCATAAGCTGTTTTTTTTAAATAGACAGTTTAGAAATCACACAACGAATAATAGTAACAATGCAATAACCAGTGAGTAGATTCCTGTAGATTCGGAAACCGCCTGGCCGACCAGCATCGTTCGGGTTAAAAGTCCCGCTTCTTTGGGATTTTTACCGATGGCTTCACATGCTTTTGCTGCAGCCATTCCTTCGCCGACACCGGGCCCGATGGCACCAACACCCATTGAAATTCCTGCACCGAGAAAAGCAGCTGCTTTTACAATATCTGCACCTTCAATTGCCATTTTGTCCCTCCTAAATGGTGTTATTGTTTTTTTATATTTATATGTATTATCGTTACACTACAAAAATCAGTACCAGGGCGATCACCAATGAATAAATTCCTGTAGATTCGGCGACCGCCTGGCCGACCAGCATTAACCTGGTCAGATCTGCGATATGTTTTTGATTACGACCAATCCATGCCACTGCACTGCGGCCGGCAAAACCTTCCCCGATTGCCGGACCGATGGCGCCAATTCCCATACATATACCGGCTGAAAGCAATGCCATAGGCGGTGCAAGTAAATCAGTTGACGGGAAAGCTTTGAACATGAGGATAAAACTGACCAAAAGCGCGTAGATGGCCGTTGTTTGTGTAACCGCCTGTCCCAGCAGCATGACATTCGTTACCGGCGTAGCGGTTTCAGGCTGCCTGGAAACGCCGTCACAACTGGCTTCTGCCACAAGACCGCCCCCCAGTCCGGACCCGATGGCGCCAAACCCTGATGAAATTCCAGCACCCAAAATAGCCGCCCAGGTGGGTGAGAACGGACGCACGGAAAAGTCGGTAAACAATAGAATAAATGCCACCACCAGTGAAAAGATGGCCGGCGTCTGGCACACTGCGGAACCGATGAGCATGTTAGTCGTTAACCGTCCACTCACTTCAGGTTGCCGTGCCATTCCCCTACAGGCGGCTCCGGCTGGAAATCCGGAACCCACGCCGGATCCGATGGCCCCGAGTCCCATGCACAGTCCTGCCGCTATCAACACGAAAGGCGTCATGGTGTTCTGAGGAAAGTTTGTGAACAAAAGCATCATGGCGATGACCAGCGCAAAAATTGAAGCAGACTCTGCAATGGCCTGCCCAACCAGCATGGATTTGAAGATATCACCGGATAATTTGGGATTTCGGCCGATGGCTTCATTGGCACTTGCGGCGGTTAATCCTTCGCCAATCGCCGCTCCTATGGCACCGAAACCCATCGCCATTCCGCCGCCACTAAAAGCTGCTACCTTAATCCAAGTTTGAATGTCTAATGCCATAAATTAATTTACCTGAACTGCAATATATACCACTGTGAGCATGGTAAAGACAAACGCCTGTATCGTTCCAACGAACATGCCGAAGAATGCATTCAGAAAAGGTGGTGTAATAATACTGAAAGTCAGATAGGAAACCACCAGAATAATAATCGCACCACCCATGATGTTTCCAAAAAGACGAAAAGAAATGGAAATAACCTTTGCAAGTTCCCCGATGATGTTCAACGGCGCCATAATAAACATCGGTTCGCAGTAATCTTTAAGATAAGTTTTTATTCCTTTTGCTTTGATTCCTGCATAATGAGCAATAAGGAATCCCATAAGCCCGAGACTTAGAGGTGTATTGAGATCCTTTGTCGGTTCTTCGAGGTGGGGAATGATTCCAAGCCAGTTGGAAAGCACCAAAAACATGAACAATGCACATATCATTGGAGCGTATTTCTTTGAAAGCTCCTTTCCCAGTGCGTCTTCGGTAAGCTCGAAAAGATGTTTGACAAAAAGTTCTCCAACGACCTGCAATGGCCCGGGGAGTCGACTCTTTGCTTTGGTTGCAAAAAAACCAAAGCAAATAAGTGCGATAATGACGATCCAGGTCATCACGATGACTTCAAGGTTTAAGGTTATATTGTGGCCAAAAAACGGAATGATAAGCTGATGGATTAAACCGAGATCTTCCATAATATTTCTAAGCCTGTTTTTTTCGAGTAGCGGTTATGAGACTTATGAAATGATCCGCCAGAATGAAAAGTTGAATCATAAAAATTCCGACAATTACAGAAATAAAGTTATATTGCTCAAATTTAACGGCAATGAACAACGGCACGGCAAGAAGGATATACCTGAAGAATATGGAACCAAGGGATAACAAGAAGGTTTTATTCTTGGCTTTGCCGATTCGAAGGGGAAGGGTTTCTCCCATTATTATAAAATTGATAATACTGAAAATCGTTCCTAGAATCAGCCCTTTGCCGACAGGTTTTTGGCCGGCGAGAATAAAAAAGAGTCCTATAAAAATCGCGATTGTAATCGCTCCGGTACAATATTTTTTTTGGGTTTCCCTAATCGATTCCATGATTGGAATGGTTATCTTCTTCTTTGGTTTCAGTAATTTCAAGGATCTGACGATAAACGACAACCCCACCGCCAATAACGCCTAAAACTGTAAAAAGGGCGACAAATATACCTCTGGTTCCAAAAAACCTATCAAGATACCTGCCGATAAAAAAACAAAAAAAAATACAACCGACCATGGTCAGACCGAGTTGCGTAATTATGGAAAGATTTTCAATCCACGGCCGGTTTTTTTTATAGTTGAAAGACATTTTGTGTAGCGCGTCCTGTCTCATTATAACTGCTTGATTTGCCAAAATATATCTAAATGGACAGGTTGTGCTGATTTAAAACCGTTAGTCAGATAGCAGAAAATAATCCAAACTGTCAAGCAGTATGTGCTTTTTTTTTGCGGTGCTGTCTATTCTCAAATAAAGAAATGTATTATTGCATAAACTTAATTTGTACTATATTCTAATAAATTTAGCGAGGCCTGTTGAATGACAATATCGAACACCGAAAAATTAAGACGCTTTTATGATCAGTTCTCACACGATGATCATGTTCTCATTTTGATTAATGCCGATCCGGATTCAATTGCCAGCGCCATGGCGGTTAAAAGGTTGCTCTGGCGCAGAGTGTCGAACGTCACCATTTCCAATATCAATATTATTAAACGTCCGGACAACATTACCATGATCCGGCTATTGGGCGTCAACCTCGTTCCTGTTAAAGACATCGTTAAAGAGCGTTTCACCCGAGTTGTGTTGGTGGATTCCCAGCCGGAACATCATGAGGTGTTTTCTCATTTTTCGATAGATGTCATTATCGACCATCACCCTGAAACGGTCGTTCATGCGTCATTTCTGGACATCCGCTCCAAATACGGCGCCACAGCCAGCATCATGACCGAATATTTAAGGGCCGCAAAAATCAAGCCTTCGACCAAGCTTGCCGCCGGTCTGTTTTATGCCATCAAGACAGATACGGACAACTTTGTCCGCCAAACCTTAATCGAAGACGTCAGGGCCTTTCAATTCCTTTACCTTCATGCCAACCTTAACATTGTCAATAAAATTGAGCGGTCGGAACTCAGACTCGATTTTTTGAAATTTTTTGAACTTGCTCTTTCCAATAAGCGGATTCGTAAAGGACGTGCATATTCTTATATCGGTCCTGTTGTAAACCCTGATGTCTGCGTGTTACTCGCAGATTTTTTTATGAAAATAAGTTCTGTTGACTGGAGCATCGTAGCAGGTTTATTTGACAAAAAACTGGTCCTTATTTTCAGAAACGACGGGCTTCGTAAAGATGCAGGAAAAGTTGCCAAAAAGAGTTTCGGTGGTCTCGGTTCCGCCGGGGGGCATAAGAGTGCCGCACGTGCTGAAATTCCACTTGAAGCGCTGAAGGTCGAGGTCAATTATGAAAATGATAAAAAGCTTTTAAGATGGATCATCAATCGGGTTGAAAAAAGAGCAGGAAAGAAATGATCTCGAATCATAACAAACTGTCTGTGACCATCCTCGGCTCCGGCACATGTGTTCCTTCACTCAAAAGAAGTTCGTGTTCCGTGCTCATGAGAACGGATGACAACATCCTGCTTTTTGATTCCGGAGCCGGCACCATGCGCAGGCTATTAGAAGCCGGCGTTGAAATTTTCGAGGTTTCCTTTATTTTTTACAGTCATTTTCATCCGGATCATACCGGTGAATTGGTTCCGTTTTTGTTTTCCAATAAATATCCTGACGGGAGCCGCCGTAAAAAGCCGCTGACGTTGTTGGCTGGAAACGGATTATTAAAGTTTTATGAAAACTTGAAACTTGTTTATGGCCATTGGATCGAACTCGATTCCGATCTTTTAAAAATCATTGAACTTGACAATACCAATCATGACATGCGTCAGTTTGATGATTTTAAGGTGGAATCGATTCCTGTGGAACACAACCCGGAGAGCATTGCATACCGAATCACCGGTCCGGACGGACAATCTGTCGTCTATTCCGGTGATACGGATTTTTCAGATAATCTGGTGATGCTTTCCAAAGATGCAGATCTTTTAATCTGTGAGTCTGCGCTTCCCGATGAATTGAAGGTAAAAGGGCATCTTACGCCTTCTCTGGCCGGTGAAATTGCGAAAAGAGCAAATGTCCGCAAACTGGTTCTAACGCATTTTTATCCTGAATGCGATCAGGTGGATGTGGAAAAAGAGTGCCGCAAAACGTATTCCGGCCCATTGGTGCTGGCTGAGGATTTGATGGAAATAGAATTTTGACAATTGATCGCCTCAGGCTCCTTCTTGTTGGGCGAAGCTGAAAGCGAAGGTCAATAACATCAATAAATATAGATTTCTGAGACATGAGATATTATCCGGTATATCTTGATATCAAAGATAGAGACTGCCTGGTGATCGGCGGCGGATCTGTGGGTACCCGAAAGATTTTGACATTGCTATCGTGTGGTGCAAATGTAACGGTTGTCAGCACAGCTGCCACCGAAAAGTTGCACCAACTTTCAAATAATGGCGTGATAAAACTTAAAGAAAGGCCTTTTCAAACCACTGATCTTGATGATCGATTTCTGGTTATCGGTGCAACCGATAACCAGGAATTGAATTTTAACATACATGCTGAGGCTGAACGCCGTGGCTTATTGTGCAATATCGCAGATCGTCCTAAAGTATGTAATTTCATCCTTCCGTCTATTGTAAACCGGGGAGATTTGATTATTGCCATATCGACGTCAGGGAAAAGCCCTGCGTTTGCCAAAAAACTGCGAAAACATCTCGAAAAGGAATTTGGAGACGAATATGCCGAACTTTTGAAGCTGATGGGCGCGATCCGCAAAAAACTTTTAAGCCAAGACCACGAGCCCGAGGCGCATAAGCATCTTTTTGAACAGTTGATCGAAAGGAACCTCGTTCAAATGCTTAAAGAGGGCGACACGGAAAGTATCAATTCATTGCTTCTTGAAGTTTTGGGTGAAGGGTATGAATTCGAATCATTAACCAGTGTCCATCCATAAATGGCCCTTTTTGTTCTGCTCGGCGTTCTCCGCGGGTTTCCGGCTGCGGCGTACAGACGTACGCCTTCCTGTCCCGTGAGCGGGGACCGAAAACCCTTGTGCGGCCTTGATCAGAACAAAAATTGCTCATTTCTGAATTGGACACTCATTGTGTTCATTTTGAACTCATGGATGGATACTAACTATTGGTTATTTAATAGATTCGCAAAGGGTATATTAAGTGGAACCTATATTTCTTGTTGTCATTATATTTTACATGTTGAGCACCATCGGATATCTTATTTATCTTTTTCTTCAGAAAGATTACCTTCAGAAAACCGGTTTTTACCTCCTGGCAGCCGGATTTTTATGCCATACGGTGGAAATGGGTTATCGATTTGTTCAGTCAGGACACTTTCCTGTCAGCAACCTTCATGAAACACTTTCATTGGCAGGCTGGACCCTCGCCGGTGTTTTTCTGCTATTTCAAGACAGATATCGTCTCAAGATTCTGGGAATTTATGCCGCTCCCCTAATTACGATCGTGATGGTCATTGCAGCCCGTTTGCCGAACTTACCGAGCAAGACCCATACGATCTTAAACAGCTTTTGGCTTATTGTGCACGTGGTTGCGATTTTTATCGGTGAAGCGTCATTGGCGCTGGCCTGCGGCGCCGGGCTCTTGTATCTTTTACAGGAGAATGCCATTAAATCCAAACAACGCGGTTTCTTTTTCAAACGACTTCCATCTTTGGAACTGCTCGACAATACGGGTTATGCATGTATCGTCACCGGTTTTGCCATGCTGACGTTTGGGCTGATCACCGGGTTGATATATGCTAAATCGGTCTGGGGAAGATTCTGGAGCTGGGACCCCAAAGAAGTATGGTCCGGCATTACCTGGATCTTGTATGCCGTCCTTCTTCACCAGCGTCTGACGGTTGGATGGCGGGGACGCCGAGCGGCAATTATGGCCATCATCGGTTTTGCTGTCATCTTATTTACGTTTTTAGGGGTTAACTTTTTCTTAAAGGGTCATCACGGAGAATTTACCCGAATGTAAATGGGGAGCGAAGCGACTCCATAACTTTAGTCACTTTAGCTCACTTCAAACTTTAGTCACTTTTACGGTTTATTCGGGTTGGACATTTTAAACTTAAATAATGCAATCATATTTATAAATTTACGAATCAAGAAATATGTTAGACATCGTATTACTGGGATTGAATCATAAAACAGCGCCGGTGGCGCTGAGAGAATGCCTTGCCATCTCAAAGGATGAGACATCCGTTGCCCTCAAAGCGTTTAAGGAACTTCTGTCTATCCGTGAAGTGATGCTTTTTTCCACCTGTAATCGTGTGGAAGTTCTCATGATTGTTCAGGACAAAACGAACGCGGTGGATGCCGTTAAAGATTTTCTTTCTGAATTAAAACATCTTCCGGTTTCCGAATTTGAAAAATCCCTCTATATTCATGAAGGTGATGATGCCGTCCGGCATGTATTCAGGGTTGCCGCCAGTCTTGATTCCATGGTGGTGGGAGAGCCACAGATCCTGGGACAGATAAAAGAAGCCTATCAAATGGCCACAACAACGAAGACTTCCGGTGTTCTTTTGAACAAATTACTCCATCGTACTTTTTTCGTGGCCAAACGGATTCGGACGGAAACCGGGATCGGAGATCATGCAGTGTCCATCAGTTATGCGGCCATTGAACTGGGTCGAAAAATTTTCGGAACCTTTGAAGGAAAAAAAGTGCTGCTTATCGGTGCCGGTGAAATGGCGGAGCTGGCGGTGGAACACCTGATCCGAAACAGGGCAGAGGATATCCTGGTTGCCAATAGAACGTTTGAGAGCGGTGTTGACCTGGCCAAGAAATTTAGAGGACAGGCGATCCGGTTCGATGAAATCGAGGACGCTTTACAACAGGTAGATATCATCATCAGCTCGACCGGTTCTCCCGATTACGTGGTGACTCGAGATCATGTCAAAGGAATCGTACGCCGGCGTCGCAATCGCCCCCTTTTCTTTATCGACATTGCTGTCCCTCGTGATATCGATCCGGAAATCAACCGGCTTGCCAATTCATATGTTTATGATATTGATGATCTCAAGGGAATTGTTGATGAAAATGTCAAGGATCGCAACAAGGAAGCGATAAAAGGAGAAAGAATCGTTGATGAGGCCGTGATCAGCTTCCGGCACTGGTGCGAAAGCCTGGAGGTAGTACCGACAATTGTTGAATTGAGAAAAAAGATTGAGGAAATAGCAAAAGGAGAATTAAAAAAAACGCTTCATACAGCAAAGCATCTCTCGGCTGACGACATCATGGCCATCAACAGAATGACGGATGCAATGGTCAATAAAATACTTCATGATCCTACGATGCTGCTAAAAGGCAACGGACACCACCAGGACAAATCCGTTTATCTCGACGTTACCCGAAAGCTGTTTAAGCTTGATGAATAGTGTCCTGAAATATGCACAAGCCGGAGGCTTTCATATGCTGCGTTATTAAGGGCTCGCAATAGCTAACTATGGCTTCGCCCTGAAGTGCCTTGCATATAAAAGCCTCCAACTCGTGCAAATTCCAGGAGTATCGATATCTTGTTTCGAACAACAGATCTACGCGGCATATCTAAAAGATTATATGCTACATAAAACCAAACATATTGACATCTCCGAAATACGTCATCTTTACCCGTTTAAATCCAATTACATAAAAATAAACGGTCTGAATTATCACTTCCTTGACCAAGGTTCGGGGGACCCGGTGATCATGCTTCACGGAAATCCTACCTGGTCGTTTTATTTTCGTAACCTGGTTAAAGGCTTGTCATCACAATTTCGCACCATTGTGCCGGATCACATCGGGTGCGGCCTGTCGGACAAACCGGGTGTCGATCAATATGACTATCGCCTGAAGAGCCGTGTCGACGACCTGGAGAATCTTCTCGACACCTTAGGGATAAACCAAAAGATAACACTGATACTCCACGACTGGGGGGGGATGATCGGTATGGCGTACGCTTTGAGACATCCGGAAAGGATTCGCCGATTTGTCATCATGAATACCGCGGCCTTTCTTTTGCCGGAGGGTAAGGCACTCCCTGTAAGACTTCGGCTGATACGAAATATCAAGCCGTTTGCTTCATTGGCGGTACTCGGCTTTAATATTTTTGCCTATGGTGCGCTTTTCATGGCTTCTTACAAAGGCCTTGAAAAAGATGTAAAATCGGGCCTCATTGCTCCGTACAATAGCTGGAACAACAGGATAGCAACATTAAAGTTTGTTCAGGATATTCCTGTCAAAAAAAAGGATCCGAGTTACCGTCTTGCAAAATATGTGGATGACAACCTGCATCGATTGAATCACATTCCCATGCTCATTTTATGGGGTGAACACGATTTCGTGTTTGATATGGATTATCTTTTGGAATGGCAGTGCCGTTTCCCTGATGCAAAAGTAAAGACATTCAAAGGTGCGGGCCATTATGTTCTTGAAGATGCAGCAGACAGAATTATTCCGATGGTTAAGAATTTTATGAAATATCATAGTTGATTCTTCTTCCTACCGGTAATTTTCCGGCAGTTATCTATCCTCACATGGTTTTTCACATAACGGAATTTCAGGAGAGGTCTTCGGCCAGTTTTACGAAGATGTTGGCGTTACTGAGAATACCGATCAATTTGGTTCCATCGACCACGGGCAATCTTCTTACACCCACCATTCGCATCATCTGATGACAGTTTGAAATGGACAAGCCGGTATTAACAGTAATCGCAGGCTTGGTCATCACATCATCGACCAAAAGTGATGTCCCTCCGACTGGATTAATGACAATCGCTTCAACGACATCCTTGCGAGTAATAATGCCGAATGCATCCCCATCGCTTTCAGGTTCAATGATAAGACTCGAAACGCTGAAATCGCGCATTATTTTAATGGCCGTCAACAGCGTTACATCTTTATGGACTGTTTTGACGTCAGTCTTCATAAGATCTTTGACTCTGATTTTATCTGCATCCATATCTCTTTGCCCTCCATATAAAACACCATATACCTTAAATCTGAATAGTTAGGTTGCAAGTTCCACAGCCTGTCGTTCTTCATTCAAAACAAACAGAGCTTTACCTCTGATATCTTCTTTGACATGATAGACGCACCCGTTTATGATTATGGTCGTCCCTAAATATACGGCCTTGTTAACCTTCACTTCCACAGGTTCGGTCTCTGTTTCAGAGATTTCTTGTGCCAGTTTTTGCCTGTATTTGACCATCATGGTTTCTTTACGCACGACTTCACGCCTAAATTTAACCAGTTTATCAAGTCTACGGATTATTTCTCCAGGAAGCGTTTTGCTTTTATATTTTTTAACGAATCGGGCTAAAACCTTGTCCGTCTTAGCCCTTTTTCGCTTAAAACTTTCAAGCTGTTTTTTAGCATCAGCCAAAAGCTTCCGAGTCTTTGAATCCGTTCCGACACTCACATATGTTTTTATTCCGGCATCGGATCCAATTTCGTTAGCTTCCACACCCTTGGCAGCCTCAACTGAACCGCCTCTTATACGACCTTTTCCTTTAGTTACCATTATAATGCCATTGGCTGATACAGTGCTGCGCAATATGTCATCACGGACAAATATGTCGCCATCGGCATGGACTCGGGCACCTTCAAGAAAACGGGCCGTGATATTTCCGCCGGTCTGGACTCTTCCTTCAGCCGAACCGATGACTCCGCCGTCTATGTAAATGTCGACACCGGCTTCAACAATAGCGTCTTCAACACCGCCTCCGATTTTTATTTCATCGCTGGCGCGTACTTCGAATCCCGAATGAATCCAACCTTTGATATCCAGCGACCCTTCCATTGACAGGTTGCCAATTGAATAATCCACATTACCGGGGACTTCGTACTGTTTGGAAATCCATATTTTGTTTTCCGGCGAAAGAAAAATTATGCCATCGATTTCGGATGTAAAACTAAGCCCATCTTCTGAAACTTTAACGTTGCCTGCCGTCTTGAGGTCTTTTTCACTTCCGGGTTTGGTAGGAAGAATATTGCCAAATACGTCCACCCCTTCTATTCCGGGTGTCGGCGGAATCTTGACTGCCAGCAGCATTCCCGCCTTGGCGCTTTGTATTGATTTGCGTTCTTTATAATTAATGTTTCCGGAGTGCTCATCAATAGTTCCCGCAATCATCTCCGGTTGAAATTTAAGTTCGATTTGCGCGTCCTCTCCTCGCTGGGCTGCTTTCCCCTCTGCAATTACTACATCATGAACCGGCATGTTTTTTGAGGCAGCCTCGTTCAGCGCCTGTTCAATGGCGCTGCCATCGATACCCTGGACTATTCCGCGGCCGGCCAGTAATTTCCCAACCAACTCCATAGTAAGCATCCTGCCCGACTCCGACGGAGGATGAACAGACAGATAGACGCTTAATTTGTCCTCAGCCACAATCAGTGGGTCGTTGACACACAATTGGCCATTGATGTAATCTGCATAGCCTGCCAAAACGCCCTCGGCAACGACAAAAGTCACGCCGTCATAGAGAACAGCAACGTTCGCGCCGGGAGTTATCTGTTTGTCCTTGGGTTCGGCACCGGTCAGGGGTTTTCCGGTTATGGTGCTGCCATGCAAGGGTTTTTCCAGCAAAGTTTTTATGGCAAGCACATCGCCGGCTGAAAACATCTCCTTGATAACGGAAGATTCAGGCAGTCTGCTGTTTTGTCTTTCAGCATCGACGGTTTCGGGATCATCGCCATTAAGACGGAATTTGAATTCTATCCGGGCATCAACACCGTCTTTGGCCGGAGCAGCTTCGGCGACCATGAGATCCCGAATCGGTTCGCCCGCTTCAATGGCCTTTATAACCGAATCTTCTTTAATACCGCTGATTACGCCTGCCTGTTCCAGCGCTGTAAATACATCTTTATATGTAAGCTTGCTGTTGTCGGCAAGTGTAGGGAATATGGACATTTTAGCCCACATCCCTGATTTGTCGACCTTGATCGGATTTTCTGCCGACACTTTCTTGGGGGTTAATCGCGCCGTACCATATATGGCAGCCAGTAATGTATTACCATCCTTGGTGACGGTAACATTCTCTCCGGAAGAAAAATCGACCTCATTGCCCATCCTTGCAGGAACTTCTTCACCAAAAATGTTTCTGCCCGGCGTTCCTTTTGCGGCGGGAATTCGAACAGCGACGATCTGATCCGGTTTGACCATCATATTGGCACTAGGATCTTTATTGACAGCATCCTGCCCGATTTTCAGATCGATTCGGCCGTCCTGGCCGCTTTCGGCAGGATCGCCGACGGCAACCTGGATATTGTTACACGGAGTGCCGGTATTTATTACTTCGGAAACAATATTTTTGATGACTTCTTTGTTGATGCCGAAAAAAATTTTGAGATCGGCGAGGGCGTGTTCGATGTCTTCAACGGTTACCGGCTTGCCCTTGCCCAAAGGCGGCGTTATCGTCCCGATGGCGGCACCCATCTTATCTTCCGATATGGTAAGATCGAATTGGCCGGGCATGTTCTTTATCGAAACAGCATACGTTTGTTCATCGACCGGTACGACTTTGACATCGTCGGGCTGAACGCCGAGCTGCCGGGCGCCTTCAATACGAGCGCTTTTGTCGGTTTTCACGGAAACGGTAACAGTGGTATGCTGCATTTTTCAGCGGTCTCATGTCATTGAAGATTTATAAACACTATGACAAAATCCTTACAAGTCTGTGCACGAACCGTAAGCTATAAGCGGGCAAGTGCATTTGCTGATTAACCCGTGACGGTTTCCTATTCCTCGTCTTCGGGATAAAACGTAAATCCTGTTGTTGATTTTTTGGCAAAGAATTTTAGAAAGCCGACTTCCTTTATTTCTTCCAAACTAATTGTCGGGCGATCAGCTTTTTCATTTAATATGGTATCCCTTAAATTAGGATTTTGATGAGTTAAGATGATGGCAATTTTTTCAGCCTCTTGTGGGCTCTCTGCCCTTACAAATCTCGTGGCATAAAACCCAAATTTATTGAGTTCACCGTCAAGATTGAGGAGGAAATTCTTCCCATGGAGTTTTACCTTGAATTTTTTCATCGAATTCTCTTTTTCGGCTAACATTAGATATTAAATAGTCGGCGTTATAACTTGTACTCTTCCCAGTAGGCGAACTGGAAGTCAATTGTTGCCTAATACATATATCATAAAAATGAAAAGGGCAAACTCCTAAAAAAAGATTTACCCTTATTGAAAAAGATATCACAAATATTTTATTTGTTTCACAATTTATCTTTCCGCATGTTTGGCATTATGATAATAAAGCATCTTTACAACCCTTGATAGTTATTGTAGCTTATACCTGAATACTGCATCGAAAATCTCGATGGCTTCGTAAATCTCGCTTCAGCGGTACTGCGCTGTATTCCTCGTAATTGCAGCGTAGAATAAGTACGTCTCATTCCTCGGAATTTGCGCGCTTTTATATCCCGCTGTTTTTCTGCGGGGGGATTTAAAGCTTTTTACTTTTTATGAATTCATCAATCTTGATAGATTATAATAGCTTTAGATTTGGAATTGATTCGAACAAATGAGCCCAAACAATCATGAAGAAGAGCGTCATGTCGTAAATATCGCGTCCTACTTGAAAAGAGTGGCCGGAATTGAACCCTACAAACGGGCGGTTGTCTATCCCGCAGGCCGGGACAACTCCGGCCGGGTGATGTATTCTCATTTGACGTTTTTGCAGCTGGATCGGGAATCCGATTGTCTGGCTCACGGGATGGAAAAAGCCGGGATCACCCGCGGGACCCGGACCATTTTAATGGTAAAACCGGGTCTGGAATTCTTTATGATTATTTTCGCCTTGTTCAAAATCGGGGCTGTTCCGGTTGTCGTGGATCCGGGGATGGGGATTCGCCGAATGGCAGAATGCTTCAAAGAAGGCCGGCCGGAAGCGTTTATCGGTATTCCAGCGGCCCACGTGATTCGAACTTTTTATTCCAGATTTTTCAAAACCGTTCGGGTATGGGTAACGGTGGGAAGACGCTGGTTCTGGAGAGGTTTTACCCTGAATCAGACACGTCAGGTGCCATGGAAACCCTATGTTACGGCCAAAACCCGAGGAAACGATACCGCTGCGATATTGTTTACAACCGGTAGCACAGGCCCTGCCAAGGGTGCAGTGTACACTCACGGAAACTTTGACGCACAGTTGCGTCACATAAAAACCCATCTTGGACTGTCCATGGAAGAAATCGATCTTTCCACATTTCCGCTTTTTGCGCTGTTTTGGCCGCCGTTGGGGATTACTTCCGTCATTCCGGACATGGACCCCACCAAGCCTGCCCGTGTAAATTCTAAAAAGATTATCGAGGCCATTCTGGACCAGGGCGTTACCAACATGTTTGCTTCTCCCGCTCTTTTGAATCGCGTGGGTGAATACGGAAAAAAGAGAAATATTATACTGCCGTCCCTGAAACGGGTCATTTCCGCCGGTGCACCCGTATCCCCATCGATTGTCGAAAAGTTTGCGTCCATGTTGGGTGAAAATGCTCAGATTCATACACCCTACGGGGCTACCGAAGCGGTGCCCATTATATCCATCACCAGCAATGAAATTCTTACTGAAACCCGAAAATTCAGTGAAAAGGGCTACGGGATCTGCATCGGACGACCCATTAATGATCTAAAAATCCGCATCATAAAAATAAGTGATGATCCTATTCAGATGTGGTCGGACGATATTCTGGTAGAAGATGGTGAGATGGGTGAGATAACGGTAGCCGGTGATCTCGTGACCCGGAAATACTTTGAAAAGCCTGAAGCCGACGCAAAGGCCAAGATCGAAGACAAAGATTCCTTTTGGCATCGGATGGGAGACGTAGGATGGACGGATTCAAAGGGGAGAATATGGTTCTGCGGCCGAAAAAGCCATCGTGTGGTGACTAAAGAGAATACTCTTTTCACCATACCTTCTGAAGCCATCTTCAACAATCATCCACAGGTGTTTCGAAGTGCCCTTGTGGGAATCGGCCCCCACAATCAACAAAAACCGGTCATATGCATCGAACTAAAACGAAGCCGCCACAAAATAAACAAAAAGGATCTGAAAAAGGAGCTTCTTGAGCTTGCCGATCAGAACGAAATGACAAAGGACATCAAGACCATACTGTTTCACAAGTCTTTTCCCGTGGACATTCGACACAACTCAAAAATTTTTCGTGAAAAATTGGCAAGATGGGCTGAAAAGAAATTAAGTTAGTGTCCACCCAGAAATGGCCCTTTTTCCGCCGAGCGGCGTTCTCCGCGGCTTTCCGGCTGCGACGTACGTTGAGTACGTCTCACCGCAAACCCTTGTGCGGCCTTGCTCGACGAAAAAATTGCTCATTTCTGCATTGGACACATAATGGTACCTCCACGATTCGCGGATGGGCACAAGTTAAATGAAAAACAATGACTCCAATACAGCCAAGTCTTCCGATCAGGTTCTGGTCACTGGCGGCGGCGGATTTTTGGGCGGTGCCATTGTCAGACAACTGGTGGAAAGAGGCGACCGTGTCATCAGCTTTTCACGGCGCTTTTATCCGGAGCTTGCGGCAATGGGGGTTGAACAGATCCAGGGAGACATCAGCGATGCAACCGCTGTAGAACAGGCATGCCGGGAAGTTGATCTCGTATTTCACGTTGCGGCAAAACCCGGCGTATGGGGAGATTATGTAACGTATTACCAAACCAATGTCATCGGGACTCAGAACGTGATCGTTGCCTGTAAACAGCATAATGTTTCACGGCTTGTTTATACCAGTTCCCCCAGTGTTGTTTTTGACGGTTTTGATATGGAAGGTGTTGATGAGTCTGTTCCCTATCCTGAGAAATATCATGCCCATTACCCGAAGACAAAGGCCATGGCCGAACAGTTTGTGATAGCGGCCGGTGATGAGGACTTGAAGACTATTATTTTGAGGCCCCATTTGATATGGGGTCCACAGGACAATCATCTGGTGCCGAGAATTATTGAACGGGCAAACCGCCTGGTCAGGGTGGGAAACGGCAGAAACCTGGTGGACACCATCTACATCGATAACGCAGCAGATGCTCATATTCAGGCTGCTGACAGATTGGAACAAAACCATAACCTTTCCGGCAGGGTTTATTTTATCAGCCAGGACGATCCCGTTCCTTTATGGGAGATGGTCAACAATATTTTAAGAAAAGCAGGTCTGGCCCCTGTTCAGCGTTCGATATCCCGCAACACAGCATGGATGATTGGCGCTGTCCTGGAAATTTTATATAAGATGCTTAAAATCAGGGGCGAACCGAGGATGACACGTTTTTTAGCCGATGAACTTTCGACAGCCCACTGGTTTGATATCAGCGCGGCAAAAAAAGACCTGGGATACGCACCCAAAATTTCGATGGAAGAGGGGCTTTCCAGACTTGAAAAATGGTTTAGCATTAGCTATAAATAGGAAATAGAAAAGAGGAAATAGGAGAGAGGATAAAGGAAATAGGAAAGAGAAAATAGGAAAGAGGGTAAAGGAAACCACCCCGCCCGCCTTGCCTGAGCGAGAGCGATGGCGGGCAGGGGATGAACACGAATAAACACAAATATTTTGAAAAATAATATTTATGTTTATTTGTGTCCATTTGCGGTTATCTGGTTTCTAATTCCTATTTTCTAAAATGAACATTTAACCTTGGCCCAGACCGATCACCAACACTCTATACTCAAAAAATCATGTCTGTAATAGTGCATAGGCCAGATCAAGGTATGAGCGATGCGCACCAGGGCGGGCAAAGCAATCCCCTCCGGAGGTTGCCAAATTCTGGTCTTCCTCCGCGTGGCGGGATCTAAGATGGGTTCGGATTATTTGCTTAAAAAGGAAACTCATTAATCATGGAATTGACCGACCTTTTACCACTTGAAAAATGGAAGGAGCTCGAAAGGGAAATTACCCGTAGATCCGGCCTTGATGCCAATATTTTTAATATCGACGGCATCAGAGTTACCGATTACAAAAATTGGGCAAACAAACTTTGTCCTGCCATAAAGGCCACCGATAAAGGCCAGAGCTATATCTGCGCAGTTGCTCATATGAACCTTTCAGTTCAGGCAAAACAAACCCAAAAGAGCCTGGTGGAAGAATGTGATGCAGGACTGGTCAAGATCATTGTTCCAATTTTTATAAAGGATGAGTTTTTGGGGGCAGTAGGTGCTTGCGGATTCTTGCTTGATGATGGCGAAGTCGATCCTTTTTTGGTGAATATGACCACCGGGATCGATGAAGAAGACATCGAGAGACTTTCAGCTGATATTCAAACAATTTCAATTGAAAAAGCCAGAACTATCGTCTCTTATATAGAGGAAGAAATCAGTAAATTTGAGAAAAAATGAAAAAGGCATCTCATTTTTGTTTAAACGAGATGCCTTTGATCACATGATTTTTAAAATAATTAAGCTTTTCTGACGTTCTTGGCCGCGGGTCCCCGATCGCTCTCTTCCACGTCAAACGTTACCCTTTCTCCTTCGGCAAGGGTTTTGAATCCGTCCATAGTGATGGATGAATAATGGACAAAAATGTCTGTTCCGTCTTCCTGCTCTATGAATCCAAATCCCTTTTTGTCACTAAACCACTTTACGATCCCATCTGCCATAACTCTGACCTCCTTCTGAATCCTTTCAATTTTGACCTAAGCTTCAGGTCGTCACGCCAGCAAAAGGGAAAGGTCCTTTAGAGCGAAATCGACCCGCAAAACCAATATGCCCCTATACTAAAAAACAATTCAATATCCTCATCTCAAAGGACAAACCAAATGTCAAGGCAAAATAGATTTTTTGGAACGATTTTAGATAGAAATGCCTTTAAAATGAACGGAAATGCCTTCAAATTAGATAGAAATGCCTTCAAAATCAATGGAAATTCGTTGAAAGATGATAGGATGAGCAGGAATCAAAGGGTACTGTCAGATGTATCTTCATGTTCGTATGTCAGTTGAGGAGGACAATCATCGATCTTGTTGTATTCCAACTGGAGGCGATATTTGTCTATTTCAGTCTGACGGTCAATTGTCTTTTTGGCTAAAAGATACCTTAAATAAATTATCCATATGAACAGGCCCAGGAAAACAATGCCCACAGCCAAAAAAATCCATTTATATCGCATTATTGTTTCGGTACCTGTCCGCCCAATATAGACGATCAAATTGGGAATAACCCAGTATGAAAAGACGGCCAGGAAAATAAGAAACCCTATTATAAAAATGTTAAACCTGCTGATTGCAGCGATGATCCTTTCGAATCGGTATTCATATTCCGTTCTTTTTAAATCCGTTTCATCTATGATTTTTTCTTCCTTTAAAAAAAGGGACTGATATGCACGTACGAAAAAAGCGAACAAAAGGAAGGCAGCAACAGGTATCCCTACAGCCGAGACAAACCATGCTCTGAAAGGGAAAGGGAGGTCCTTGGTTACAAGTTTGACCTGGTACTGTTCAAAGGGACCGAATGTTTTTTCAAAATAGTATTTATTGAACTCGCTGAGATTTTTACCGTCAGTCTCATGTATGACACTTCCGTTGGCATCCATCACCTGCAGCCAGGATTTTCGGCCGGACTTCATGGCTGCAAGCGCAAAAATCTCGAGTTCAATTAAAAAAAGAACGACTGAAATAATGATGAAAAGCGTCTTGTTCTCTCTCATGAAAGACGTTACGTTTTTTCTTTGTGACATCCTGTTTTCCCGACATGCTTTTAAAAAAAAGATAATCCATTATGATAACTGGAATATTGGAGTTATGGAATATTGGAGTAATGGGTTTAGTGGAATTCTATCTATTTTTAGATATATAAGGACAAGATGTCTACAGTTCTATGATTCGCTTCAGCTGCACTAAAGAGCCGGGTCTGGAAAGTGAACGAAAGCCTGCCATGATGCGAATCGTTTATAGACGTAACAAAACCTGGTTATCAGAGCCAGGCTTTGTTACTTGAAACCGTTATGCTTATTCTTTCGGATGACACTCTTTACAACTGGTCGGAACGATTATTTTCTTTTTTTCCGATGCTTTGTATAATATTTCCATTTTTTTCTGCTTGGCTTTTGTTTCTTTGTGACATCCGATACAGGTTTGATGGTATGCATATTTATAATATTTTATTCCATCTTCCGTATAAGCCAGGTATTTCGTGGGTTTTTTCGGTGCTTTCAAAAGATCATGACAATTCGATGTTGTACAGTTGGTGATTTTGGTATTTCCTTCCCATTTGTGGTGGCATGTTCGGCAATCATATTTGAAATGTTTGGCATGATGGAATCCGACCGGTGATCTCTTTGGTTCGACCGAGGGATCGGGTTCCAGCACAATGACGCCCATGGGGACAACCATATCCTCAACGGCTTCTTCCGTATCGCTTTTATTCTGTCCGGCAACATTTAGCGCCATTCCAAAAACAAAAACAACTACCAAACACAACACCGCCAATCGTATTCTGTACATCCTCTTCCTCCTCATAAAAAACAATAAGTTAGGCTTTATAAAATCTTTTTATCAAAAATTTCAAAAAATTATATTTAATTCAAACCAGGCTATATTGAAATAAGAAAATACTTATGCTAAATAATTAAAAAAATTTCAATGAAAAAATGAGTGTGAGGACTTTTTTTTGACCGGCAGTCAAATTATTTAGAATTTTTTCCGCTTTTAAGGCTTTTTAACCATATTCGGGTGCGAAACTTGAGTTCTAAACAAGTTGGCTGCTTTGCTCTTCTCCGCTATAACGGCAAAACGATGGAGGAAAAATGATCATTACCAATATTGAAACGGTTCCAGGTAAAAATATTGTAGAGCATTTTGGGTTGGTCTCCGGAAGTACGATCCGAGCCAAACACGTAGGTAGAGATATAATGGCGAGCCTGAAAAATCTGGTGGGCGGGGAGCTAAAAGGGTACACACACCTTTTACAGGAATCCCGTCAACAAGCATTGGACCGGATGGTTGATCAGGCACGTCAACTCGGCGCCAATGCCATCGTCAATGTGAGATTTTCGACCTCCTCCGTTGCCCAGGGGGCCGCTGAATTATATTCATATGGAACAGCCGTTCGTATCGAATAGAAGGAGATTGCCGGTGTATAATTTATTATTTTTCATAACTCTGATCGCAGTCGGATATCTGGCGGGCACCTTTGCAGAACGATATCACTACCGTTCCATCCATATGCGTGAAAAAATGTTCATTAATTTACCTGCTGTGACCATGAAAACCGTCGACTATCCTGATGATAGGATCAAATCTGCTGAATTGGTGTACGGTAGTGCCGTCATTTCCATCGATTATTTTAAGCGATTTACAGCATCACTTCGCAATATTTTCGGCGGTACCATCAAGTCATACGAAAGCCTCATTGACCGGGCGCGTCGGGAAGCGCTCCTTCGCATGAAGGAAATGGCAGGTGACTCAAAGATCATTGTCAATGTTCGCATCGAAACATCCACCATTGGTAGAAATGCCAATAAAAAGAGCGTGGGCTGTTTAGAGGCCATTGCATACGGGACTGCCCTGACCGTTGACTAAATTGGGCGATTGTTGAGTTTGCCGGAGATACAAGGCCCAGGGTGCGCTGCTGAAGTTAGCTACCGCAAGTACCCTGCAGTACAGTAAATCCGGTAAATTCGGCAAGTTTGGAGGATTTCAAATTGTGACAATTTTTGTAGTATTTAAACACATAATGGGCGAGTGTCTGCCCTGCCTTCGTGAAACGAACAGCGTGTTAAAATGTTAAAAATATATCATCTTTTTACTATTGTGTCACAATTTGAAACGCTCAATTTAGGTATGGATCAGTAGATGAAGTATACGCCCCGGTTACCGAAGTCGAATGTCAATGTGACGCCCACCTCTATGCTACGAGAATTTTTTGTTCTCACCCTCTCTTTGCTCGGTATTGTCATTGTAATCTACATACTAATGGGATTTGCGGTAGATCTGATTGTGCCACGGATTTCAACCGACCTTGAAACGAAAATGTCGGAACTCTTTATTCGATCCGTAGATGCCGAGGATATCGATTCGGAATGGGGGGGCTATGTCCAATCACTCGTGGAGGACCTTCAGAAACGTTGCACGACACTGCCTTACCTTTTCAAAGTTCATGTTCGAAAAGCTTCTTCGGTCAATGCATTGGCCTTTCCAGGCGGCCATATTATCGTTTTTACAGGACTTTTGAACAAGATAACCTCTGAAAACGAACTGGCATTTGCTTTTGCGCACGAGATGGGCCATTATGCCAACCGGGATCATCTTCGTGGTGTGGGAAGGGCCGTTGTGTTCATAACAATCTCAACCTTTTTATTCGGCACAGACAGTAATATCAGTCAAATGCTGGCCCATGCTTTGAATATTACGGAATTGAGCTTTTCCCGAAAACAGGAAACCCGTGCAGACGAATTTGCACTCGAAATATTAAATTGCGCTTATGGCAACGTCGCCGGTGCAACCGATTTTTTTAAAAGGCTTCCCAAGGAACAGGACCCGGGAACAATCGGCCATTACTTTGCATCGCATCCGGAGAATCTGAAGCGAATTACCGATCTTAACAAAACAATTCGAAATAAAGGGTTCAAACCGGGAGGGAAAAAACCCCTCCCAAAAACCGTTCAACAATAAAAAACAAAAAAAAGATGCGGGATTTAAGTTAGATCGCTTTGCTCACAATTGGAATGATGGAACAATGGAATACTGGAATAATGGGTTACTGTAGGAATTAGAATGATATTTTTCCTTCAACCCAATGTTCCACTATTCCAGCATTCCATTATTCCATGGAAGCAGCATAAACCAGGAAGTATAAAAAGACATTTAATTCCAATTAATTGAAGAATTTCAGAAATGTTTATTAACCAGAAAGGATAATCTAAAATGCAGATAACATTTTACGGCGCGGTTCGGGAAGTTACAGGTTCAATGCATCTGATCGAAACCGGAAAGAATCGAATTTTACTCGACTGCGGGATGTTTCAGGGCCGTCGGAAAGAAACCAATGAAAAAAACCGAACCTTTCCAATTGATCCGGCGACCCTCACAAATGTCGTGCTTTCACATGCCCACATTGACCACTCGGGCCGAATTCCGATACTGACGAAAAACAATTTCCACGGGCGTGTGTTCTGTACACGGGCCACGGCAGATGCCAGTGACTACCTCCTTAGGGATTCCGCCCATATCCAGGAGTCGGATGCAAGTTACCTGAACTATAAAACCGTCCGATCATTTCTGGCCGAATTGGACACCTCCGGTCCAAATAAAAAGATTTCAAAAAAGAAACTCAATAATATCAAGAAGGAACTAAAAAAGGAAGGTCATCGGATTAACACCGAAAAAATCAACGAACTTCTTCTGAAATATCGTCTTGAAGGCGTGACACCGCTATACAGCATTGAAGATGCTGAAAATGCCCTTGATTATTTTGAAGGATATCCCTACCGAAACTCGGCGATAATCGGAAAAGATGCCACCTGCACGTTTTATGAAGCCGGCCATATCTTAGGATCAGCCATATCCATTCTTAAATTCCGTGAAAACGAAAGGCAATATACCATCTGTTATACCGGTGATATCGGCAGATTTGAAAAACCGATCATAAAAAATCCTGCCCTTTCTTTTTTAAGCGATGATCTTGATGTGGATTTGATGATTATGGAAAGTACTTATGGGGACCGCGTGCACGATCCGTTAAAAGATTTAAAGCCCGGATTGAAAAAGATTTTTACTGAAACTTTTAAGCGAAATGGAACGGTAATTATACCGGCCTTTGCCTATGGGCGCACCCAGGAGTTGTTATATCTTATTCACGAATTGTATAATGAAGGTGAAGTCCAGCGGGTTCCGGTTTATGTGGACAGTCCATTGGCCACCAATATTACCCGGGTCTTTGGAGAACATCCGGAAGTATATGATAACGAAACCCATGAAACCTTTTTGAAAAAAGGCCAAAATCCGTTTTTTTTTAATCAAGTCCGTTTTGTGGGTTCGGTGGAAGAATCCATGGCCCTGAACCGTGAAGAAAAACCGCATATCGTCATCTCGGCATCAGGGATGTGCGAAGCCGGCCGTATCCTGCATCATCTGCGCCATAAAATCCACAACCCCCGTCATACGATCCTCATTGTCGGTTATATGGCTCAACACACGCTGGGTCGCCGAATTCTCGAACAAGGCCTCGAATATGAAAAATCAGGGCGAAAAGGTTCACCACCCTTGTTAAAATTTTTAAACAAAACATATCCGCTAAAAGCCCATGTCAAAAAACTGGACGGCTTTTCCGCACATGGCGATAAGGACGAGATGCTTCGTTTTCTCAAAGAATCAAATTTAAAAATCAAAAAGATCGCCGTTGTTCACGGCGAGGAGGATCAGTCCCTCGCATTTGCAAATCATTTGCAGCATGAAGGCTTTCCGGCAATTGTTCCACATCTTGGTGAAACAATTAGAATAGAAGCAGATTGATGATCGACGGTGCGCCACAAAATAAAGACTTTTCCTTTTTGGCTGCTTCCTTTACGGTGTTTATATGCATGCTCTTCGGAGCCAATGCCGTGGCCATTAAAATCAGTCTTGAAGGTATAGGTGTCTTTACCACGGCAGGCATCAGATTCGGCATTGCCTCGGTGGCAATTTTTTTATGGGCCAGAATCACCGGACGATCTTTTGAAATTAAAAAAGAGCAGATCCTCCAACTTTTTGTGATCTCTATTGTTTTTACAGCCCAATTATCTCTTTTCTACCTCGGGCTCAGCAAAAGCAATGCTTCCCGCGGGACGTTGCTTGTCAATTTTCAACCCTTTTTTACACTGTTCCTTGCACATTTTTTTATTCCCGGTGATCGGATTACCCAGCGAAAAATAATGGGCATCCTACTGGGATTTGCCGGGGTTGCGTTTGTGTTTTTGGAGAAAAAAGGGGTTGCGAGCGATTTTGAGGTCGGGGATGTGATGATCCTTGCGGCCGCCTTTCTCTGGTCCTGTAATGCAGTCTATACAAAACGAATTATTTCCGCGTTCAAGCCGTTCCAAATAGCGCTATTTCCAATGATATTTTCGGTTCCTTTCTTTTTTTTGGAAGGTGTTCTGTGGGATCATCATATGATCGCTTTTATCGATTCTAAAATTATCGGTTCCATGGTGTATCAGAGTCTGGTTACGGCATCCTTTGGCTTTGTGGTCTGGAACAGTTTGCTGCAAAGATACGGCGCCGTGGCACTGCATTCTTTTATCTTTATTATGCCCATCAGCGGGGTCTTGCTGGGGGGGCTGATTTTAGGAGAACCGATAACCACAAACATCCTTATCGCCATGCTGTTGATCGTTGCCGGCATCCTGATGACCCATGTTAAACAAAAGAAACCCATACCATCGCTTCCTATAGGGAAAAATATTTAGACGGCTTCACAGAGCGACTGTTGAAAAATAAATGAGGTAATGCTAATAACAAGTTAGGGGCTTCGCCCCAATTGGAATAATGGAATAATGGAATAATGGAGTAATGGAAAGATGGGTTTGAAGGAGTTTTTAACCATTCAACATCTTCGTTTAAATCTGGTTTCAAAGCTGATTCTATCCGTGGGGCTGACTTTGCTTTTGAGCATATCCACATGGGCCTATTTTAATATTAGATATCAGACCAAAAAGATCACGAAAGATATTATGGTGGGAACCGACAGGTTGAGCAACACCATTATTCTTGGCGCCCATTATGCCATGATGCTGAATTCAAGAGAAGACATCAACCATATCATTAACAATATCAGCAAACAGAAAGAAATCGATACGATTCGGATATATAACAAAAAAGGACAAATAAAATTCTCGAACCGTCCTTCGGAACTCGACCTGATAACCAATATAAAAGCAGAGGCATGTGATGTGTGCCACCGGAAAGAGCCGCCTCTGGCTAAGCTCGATTTAACACAGAAAACCAGGACGTTTTATTCTTCTCAGGGTCATCATTTTCTCGGGATTATCAGCCCGATCCGAAATGAAACCGGCTGTTCGTCCGATTCCTGCCATGTGCATCCCACAGGGAAAAAGATACTGGGGGCGCTGGATGTTGTTGTCTCCCTTGAGCAGACAGATAACGACATCGCGTTTCTTAAAAACGGAATCATTGCTCTGGCTGTTTTTGCTTTTCTGGTAACCTCCGCCATTATTTTTGTCTTTGTGTTGAAATTTGTCAGTCAGCCCATAAAAAAGCTGATTGATGCCAGCAATCTTATTGCCAGGGGCGAGTATTTAAGCAATATCGACATTAATCAAAACGACGAAATGGGGCAACTGTTTGTGGCCATTAACAAGATGGGCAAGAGAATTTCCTCAAAGCAGGCCCAACTAAAAAAACAAAGAGATGAATACCAAAATCTCTTTGAGCTTGTGCCTTGTTTGATCACCATTCAGGATCCAAACTACCAGCTTGTCAGTTACAACAAAGAATTTGAAGAAACGTTTAATCCAACCCCTGGGGATTTCTGTTTCCGTGTGTATAAGAAGCGTGATGAAAAATGCGAAGTTTGTCCGGTGGAAAAGACATTTAAAGACGGACGATCTCATTACGGTCAGGAAACCGGTATGGATAAGAACGGCAATACAACGCACTGGCTTTCCAGAACTTCGCCGATTCAAGACGCACAGGGCAATATCGTTTCGGTCATGGAAGTGTGCCTTGATATTACCCGTATGAAGCAGCTTGAAGAACGGCTTGAAAAATCGGAAAGAAAATATTACGCCATTTTCAACAACATTCCTAACGCTGTTTTTGTGCTGGACGTAAATACGCTTATAATACTCGACTGCAATAAGAGCGTAAAAGGTGTTTACGGATATGAAAAAGATGAGATCACCCACAGATCTTTTCTGAATTTGTTTCTGGACGAAGAAAAAGACCATTATGCCTTCAAAATAGTGACGTCTGCCTACATCAACCAGGTAAAGAATGTCGACAAAGACGGTAGAATGCTTTTTGTCGCCATCCGAATTTCACCGTCGGAGTACCTGGGGCAAAAAGTACTTCTGGTTACCACCAGCGATATCACTAAACGGCTTGAAACCGAACAGCAACTCATTCATGCCGGCAAGATGGCGACGCTGGGAGAAATGGCCACCGGCATTGCCCACGAATTGAACCAGCCGCTTTCGGTCATAAAAACGGCCAGCAGCTTTTGCTTGAAAAAAATAAACAAAAATGAAGTCATCAAAGAAAAAGACCTTTATACCATGCTTGAAAAGATAGACCGCAGTGTGAATCGCAGCGCAAACATTATTAGTCATATGAGGCAGTTCGCCAGAAAATCGGACGTGGTGTTGGCTGAAGTGCAGATCAATGACGTGCTCAAAAGAGCCTTTGATATCTTCAGTCAACAGCTCAAAGTGAGAGGCATTGATGTGGTTTGGGATATCGATCAAAATTTGCCGACCGTAATGGCAGATCCCAGCCGTCTGGAGCAGGTGTTCATCAACCTTCTTTTGAATGCCAGAGACGCCATAGAGGAAAAGTGGTGGTCTTTAGAGCCCGCCATGGGTATGAAAAAGATTACACTTAAAACGAAATTAGAGGAAAAGGCGGTGATGGTTGAAGTCAAAGATACCGGTATAGGGATATCAGAAGATATCGCCGATAAAATATTTGAGCCTTTTTTTACGACCAAGGAAGTCGGAAAAGGGACCGGTCTGGGCCTTTCAATCAGTTACGGAATTATCAAAGATTGTCATGGAGACATCAAGGTGAGCATGAACGAAAAAGGAGAGACCTGTTTCAGGTTAACTTTTCCCGCAAAGGAATCAAAGCAATGAAAAAAACAATTTTGCTGGTTGATGATGAAGCCGATCTTCGGGAAGTTTTGGATATTTCTTTGTCCGATACCGGGTATAACGTTCTGACCGCTGAGAATAGCACACAAGCTCTCGATCTTTTGAATGATAACGATATTCCGGTAGTGATTACCGATATCAAAATGCCCGGCATCGATGGGATCGAGCTGCTTCGAAAAATCAAAAGTAAAAATCCGGAAACAGAAGTCATTATGCTGACCGGCCACGGGGATTTGGAACTCGCCATTAAAAGTTTAAAACATGAAGCAACCGATTTTATAACAAAACCGATTAACGATGATGCTCTGGAAATGGCGCTGGTAAGGGCCTTTGAAAAAATTTCAACGCGGCAAAAATTAAAGGAGTATGACCGCAACAGGGCCATGTATGATGTTTTAATTAACGAACTGATTCAGGAAGATGTGCTGATCATCGGGTCCGACTACCGGGTTCTCGACATCAATGAAACCCTTCTTGCAACATTGGGCTTAGAACGAAAAGAGGCTGTCGGTCGATACTGCTATGAAATTACCCACAGGCTGACGAAGCCATGTTCCGGTGAAGATCATAAGTGCCCCCTTAAGGAGACACTTATGACCCGGAAGCCGACAAAAGAAACCCATATTCACAAAGACAAGGACAACAAAAATATCCATTATTCAATTTCCGCATATCCGCTTTTTGAAAACGGTGAGATCATCGGTGCCATCGAGCTTTCCCGGGATATTACGGCGGATATCAACACCCGGCAGGCGATGATGCAGCAGGACAAACTGGCCTCCATCGGCCGTTTGTCCGCCGGCGTTGCCCACGAAATCAACAATCCGCTGACCACCATCCTGACAACAGCCATGTTGATCCAGGAGGACATCGATCCGGACAATCCCATGTACGAGGAACTGGGGACCATCACCAATGAAACGCTTCGCTGTCGCAAGATTGTTGCCAGTCTTCTCGATTTTGCCCGTCAGACAAAACCGACCAAAAAGTATCACAACATTAACGACATCATTATTGAATGTATCGGACTAACCCGCAAGCAGGCTGAATTCAAGGATGTACAAATTTTAAAGGCGCTTTCCGAACAAGTTCCGGAATTGCTGCTGGATAAAGAACAGATTCAACAGGCGCTCATCAATCTTATCCTCAATGCCACCGACGCCACTGATCCCGGCGGGAAAATTACAGTTTCAACAGCTCTTTCCCCAGACAATCAATTTGTAAACATAAACGTGAGCGATACCGGAAAAGGAATTGCTGCCGAGGTTGTGGATAAAATCTTTGAACCTTTTTTTACCACCCGGGAAATCGGAACCGGTCTTGGTTTGGCCATTACACACGGCATCATCGGACGGCACGGCGGGGACATCCGTGTTCAGAGCCGGCCGGGTCAGGGTACGACGTTTACCATCAGACTCCCACACAACCAAGGAAATCAAGATGACCACCCATAATCCCCTTATTCTTATCATTGATGATGAGCCTGCGATTTGCCGAAACTGCGTCAAAATACTCTCTAAAATGGATTGTGATGTCCGGTATGCCCTCAATGGATATGACGCATTAAAAATGGTGGACGACACCGTGTTCGATGTGGTGGTCACCGATTTAAAAATGAGCGCCGTGGGCGGTATGGAAGTTCTCCGACGATTGAAAGCGTCTTATCCGGAAACCATGGTCATCGTTATCACCGGCTATGCCAGTGTTTCTTCGGCCGTCGAAGTCATGAAGATGGGCGCCTTTGACTATCTTCCGAAACCGTTTACGCCGCACGAACTGCGTGCGGTTGTTCGACAGGCCCTGATTCAAAGAGAAATGTTGCTTCAGAACCGAAAACTATTGGAACAGAAAAAGCGAAAAAAATCGTTTTCCCATCAACTCATCGGAGAAAGCCCGAAAATTAAAAAGGTTATTTCCATGGTTCAAAAAGTTGCCCCCACCGATTCGACGGTGCTTATTTACGGTGAAAGCGGAACCGGTAAAGAGTTGATTTCAAGGGCGATTCACGCCAATAGCAACAGAAACAGCAAGGTTTTTTTTGCCGTAGATTGCGGGACTTTGTCGGAAACCCTCTTGGAAAGCGAGCTTTTCGGTTATACCAAAGGCGCGTTTACGGGCGCACACCATGACAAGGACGGTATCTTCAAACTGGCCGACGGCGGCACCGTGTTTCTGGATGAAATCAGCAATATCAGCCTGAGTGTTCAGAGCAAATTGTTAAGGTTTTTAGAGAATCGAGAATTCCTGTCTTTAGGGAGTAACAAGACCCAAAAAGTGGATGTCCGGTTGATTTTTGCGACCAATAAGAATCTTGAAGAAATGGTTGAAATGGGTTCTTTCAGACAAGATTTTTATTATCGCATTTTTGTATATCCGATCCTTATTCCCCCTTTAAAAGAAAGAAAGGCAGATATTTTACCCATTTCCTATCATTTTCTACAACATTTTTGCCTTGAATTTGAGAAAAAAATCATCGGGTTTGATGATGAGACAGTGGCACGTTTGACGGCATATGATTGGCCTGGAAACGTCAGGCAATTGAGAAATATCATTGAGCGAGCGGTTATTTTGTGTGAAAAAGACAAAATAAGTCCTAAAGAACTCCCTCTTTTGGGAGAGATGGCGGATATTCAAGAATTGATCGATCATGTTCCTGAAACCAATGATGAACTTAAACGCGTCAAAAAAGAAATTCGGCAGAAAGCGATACTTAAGGTCGAGAAAAATTTCGTGATGAATGCATTGATGAAAAACAACTGGAATGTTACCCGTGCTGCCCGGAAAGTGGGGCTTCAAAGAACCAACTTCCAGACCCTAATGAAAAAACACCAAGTCAAACTCCCCAGGTCTGTCAAACCGGATGCATAAAATATAATGAGCCCTCAGGGTGTTTTTCTAAAAAGGTTGCTACATGGATAATGTTTTTCGTAGCCGTTTACGGATGTTTTAAAATCTCAAATTCCAAGCATCAAATATCAAATAAATCCCAAATTCCAAAAATCAGTAATATAAACGATCTCGATAATTGCGATGTTGATGAGGATGCCTTTTTCAATTTGTTACCTTTCTTCAAGAACATAAGGTTTGGAATTTTGAATTTTGGTCATTGGGGTTTGTTTGGGAATTGGGATTTGTTATTTGGAATTTCCACTCAAACAGCACCCATTCTAAACGAAGGATCATTCATTTCGCTAATTTTCAAGGAATTAGAAAAATCTTCCCGACCCCTCAAAATATAATATTATGAATATATACCCTGTATATTTTTATTATACGATCCGCAATTGTTTTTAAAAAACCTCTGAAAAGTATGTGCCTACCCGTATTAACCATTTATCACTATCTATTTATTTATATTAAAATCAAGCAATTATAAAAATTTGTTCTAAAAATATGAACATCGACATATAAGCCGATTCCGTCTAAAACGGTTATTTTTGTTTCATATTTAAATGTATATTTATTTTATACATTTTCCCTTTGCCCAAAGGGCCATATTCTAATTAAAAACAGTAATATCAATGAGATAATTTTGATCCGCATTTTTGGCACACATCGTGCTATGAGTAATGGCAAGAAATCATACAGCAGAAAAAAACAGATTAAATTAAAAAATAATTGAATAGAAAATTTCGTGAAGGAGGAAAAAATGGCAACAGCAGCAAAGATAATGGTCGTTGATGATGAAAAACAAATCTGTGAAAATGTGGAGAAAATCCTTTCAAAAAATGATTATGAGATCATTCACGCCACCAGTGCCAAAGAAGCCCTGGAAAAGATGGCCAAAGATTCATTCGCTCTTCTCATCTCCGATATTGTGATGCCGGAAATGAACGGCCTTGAGTTTTTAAAGCTTGTGAAAAAGGAATGGCCGTTAACAAAAGCGGTAATGATGACAGCCTATGCTTCCACCGAAACAGCGGTAAAAGCCATTCGGCTGGGAGCCCTGGATTATGTTTCAAAACCGTTTACTCCTGATGAGTTGAGATCGACGGTTGAACTGGCCTTGTCCGGAAAACTCATTGAGGCGCCCACCACGGAAAAGGAAAGAGAGATTATCGATGTCGATATTCCCTTTGACAAGGAAGAGGTTGCAAAATATACAGGTGATGATTTTGTAGACAAACTCGGGCCTTCAGATATGCCGGTGGTTGAAGCCGCACCGGAAACCCTGGAAGGTTATTGTACCCTTGGGAATATGGTATGCGATATTTTTAAAAAGCTGGGAAATACCTGTAAAGGCGGGAACAAATTCGGTGAATGCCCGCAACTGAAAGCCAAAAAGAAAAAGAAAGCCAAAGCAAAAAGCTTTGATTCTGAAAAATTGATCGGTATTGATTATCCCTTTAACTATGAAGAAGTGGCATCTATAACCGGTCCCGAATATGTGTTGAACATGCAGCATGAAGGTGTATCGTATATACCGTATGAACAACTCAAAAAGAATGTTGCACAAATGATGGCGGAACCATCCGAAGTTTCGGCGGATGTCATTGAATTTCCGAAAGAAGCTGTCCGGGCGGAAATTTTGGTGATCGACGATGAAGTTGCCGTCAATAACAACGTTCGAAAAATACTCTCAAAGAATGATTTTCATGTGGATCAGGCTGTTACGAAAGCCGAGGCCCTTGAAAAGATCGAACAAAAAGCGTATGCCCTGGTTGTGCTGGATTTAAAGATCCCGGAAGTTAAAGGCTTAGAGCTTCTAAAAGCGATTCGTGACAAAAGACCTGAAACCATGGTCATTATCATTACCGGATATGCCAGTATCGAGACAGCCGTGGAAGCCTCAAGGATGGGGGCGGTCGATTACCTTCCCAAACCGTTCACACCCGAAGAAATCCGCGATGCAGCTGAAAAAGCCTTCCGTTTTGCCGCTTAAACCTTTTGAGCGTCTCCCAAACCCATATATGGGCTTGGGAGACGCCTATAAGAAAAACTTTCCAATCCCCAATCAAACTCAACCACAAAAATTTACACGTTTCGTGCTTTTTGGGTATGATTTTTTTTAATTCTTCTAAATAGTTTCCATCCATAAATAAGGATTTTTGTTCAAGATCAAGGCATGCGAAAAAAATAACCGCAGGCATATAGTTGATATTCCGAGGATTATTTTTTGAGCATAACGCAGAGATCGGGCAAAAAGACTATTTATGGATGGAAACTAAATAACATGGTATAAAAATGTTTTATAGGAGATCAGTTTCTTGATTTTATATAATGACAATTCAAAAGATAAAAAAGAGATTAAAGCAGCTCGCAAATAGGGAAAAGGCCGAGGTTCTTCAACGTTTTTTCAAGACCGGTCCCGGCGAATATGGTGAGGGAGATGTGTTTATCGGTGTCAAAGTCCCTGATTTGCGGAAGGTGGAGAAAGACTTCCAGGACATATCTACTGAAGACGTTATTGTTCTGCTCGAGTCTGCCATTCATGAAGAAAGACTGCTTGCACTTTTGATACTGGTTCGTAAATATGTAAAAGGAAATCAAACCGCCCAAAAAAGAATATTCAGGCTATACCTAAAAAAAACAAAATTCATAAACAGTTGGGATCTTGTGGATGGATCCGCCCACCATATTGTCGGTGACTATCTCATGGATAAAAACAAAGCCCCCCTATATAGACTGGCAAAATCAGAAGATTTATGGGAACGACGGATTGCCATTGTGGCAACCCTTTATTTTATCAAACACGGAAAATATGAAGAAACTCTGAAAATCGCAAAGACTCTGCTCACCGATAAAGAGGACCTGATTCACAAAGCTGTGGGATGGATGCTCCGTGAAATTGGAAAAAGGGACATGACATTCGAAGAGATGTTTTTAAAACAACACTACAAAGAGATGCCGCGTACCATGTTGCGGTATGCCATTGAAAAATTTCCTGAGCCTAAAAGACAAAAATATTTGAAGGGGGAGATTTGAAGACAGGTAGGTTCGAATTATAGAGATGTTACTTTTCAGATCAATAAAATTAGGTTGATACATTGCTCGTAACTGTGTATAAAATACTATCGAAGGTAAGATATTTCCCTTTTTAAACACGATTTGGCCACAACGAACCGGGGGAAATACAAGTAAGAATCGTATCATAATCTTCAGCGTTAAAGAACGTTATATGTGAAAGGAGGTTTACGATGCCGACTTACGAATTCATTTGCGAAAAATGTAAAAAGCCCTTTACCCTGATCATGAGAATTTCAGAGTATGAAAAGAAAAAGTTTCAATGCCCGAAATGCAAAAGCCGTAAGGTGAAACAGCAGATTACTTCTTTTCAAACGGTTACCTCCAGTAAAAGTTAATGCCTAAATCTTGAACGAGCCGGAGGGTTTCATCTCCCCGCTTAGGCGGGATCTTCGAGCTGCGTTATTAAGGACTCGCAATAGGTTCACTATGGCTTCGCCCTTAAGTGCCCCCGCACCGCAAGCGGTATCTGCGACAAGCGGGATTTCGCTAAGCTCAACTTGCTATATGAAAACCTCCAACTCGCACAAAATTCAGGTAATAGCAAAGCACAAAATTTCAGGTCATCCTGTATCGTAGATTTGTAAACCGTTTTTTCGTCTTATCGTTGTGTACGCCCATGGCGAGTGCTTTTCGCGTGCCGACCATAATCACCAAGTTACGACCTCTTGTAACGGCAGTATAGATCAGATTGCGCTGGAGAAGAATATAATGCTGGGTGAGAACAGGAACCACCACGGCCGGATATTCCGAGCCCTGTGATTTGTGTACGGAAACGGCATATGCCAGTACCAATTCATCAAGCTCGTACAACGCATAAGGGACCTCTCTGCCGTCAAACATTACCGTAATCTCATCATCATCCACTCGTATATTGATAATCCTGCCGATATCACCGTTGAACACTTCCTTGTCGTAGTTGTTTCGTATCTGCATGACTTTATCGTTTACCCTGAAATTACGGTTTCCCCGGGTGATTTCCTGCTGAAAAGGATTGAGGCTTTTTTGAAGTTCTGTGTTGAGATTCCCGGCCCCAACCACGCCTTTGTGCATGGGTGTTAACACCTGAATATCGTCCACCGGATCCAGGCCAAAACGTTTGGGGATACGTTCTTTTGTCAGTTCCAGGATGATCCCCAGAACTTTTTCAGGATCTTCCTGGTGGATGAAATAAAAATCGTTACCCGGCACATCGTCTTCAAATGTTGGCAGAATTCCGCTATTGATTTTATGGGCATTGACAATAATCCGGCTTTCTCTGGCCTGGCGAAAAATTTCGTTCAGCTCCACCACAGAAATGGCGCCGGACGCAATAATATCATTTAGAACGTTACCCGCTCCAACAGACGGCAGCTGGTTGACATCACCCACCAGGATAACTGTAGCATAGTCTGGGACAGCCTTTATTAAATGATGCATCAGTATGGTGTCGATCATGGAAGCTTCATCCAGGATGAGCAGATCACAGCTGAGCGGCTTTTCCTCATTTTTTTGAAATCCTCCTTTGGTAAAACTGTACTCCAAGAGACGATGGATGGTCTTGGCCTCATGACCCGTGGTCTCACTCATTCGTTTTGCCGCTCTTCCTGTTGGCGCGGCTAGAAATGTTTTCACCTTGAGCTTGGAAAAGATTTTTAAAATCGCATTGATGATGGTGGTTTTACCGGTGCCCGGTCCACCGGTAATAACCATGATTTTATTTTCAAGGGCACATCGTATGGCTTTGGTCTGATTTTCCGCCAGGCGGATATCCAGTTGTCCCTGGACCCATTCGATGGCGTTTTCCACATTGATACTGCGTATGGATTTGGGTGTGGCGGACAATATCTTCAATCGCCTTGCGATGCTGGTTTCACAGAGATGAAACTTGGCCAGATAAACACTTTTGTTATTTTTTTTAAATTCGTCGATGCGTTCATTTAAATCTTCAAGAACGATTTTTTTATCAATTGCGAGATTGCCGAGGGCCTCCACCACGGTATCTCTATCAACACCCAGTGTCTCCTGGCTCTTCTTCACAAGAGATTCATACGGGTAAAAAACATGGCCCTCATCCGAAAGTTGGTGGAGGACATAGAGAATGCCGGCTTCAACCCTCAACGGTGAGTTTTTGGGAAACCCGAGTTTATCTGCAATGCTGTCGGCAATCACAAACCCGATACCGAAAATATCCATTGCCAGGCGATAGGGATTTTGGGTGACGACGGCGATGGATCGATTTTTGTACTGTTTAAATATTTTTGTTGCATACCCGGAACTGACCCCGTGGGATTGGAGAAACATCATGACATCACGGATCTCTTTTTGTTCGTCCCATGCATTTTGAATCATGGCAATGCGTTTCTCGCCAATACCTTCAACCATGGTCAGTTTTTCGATGTCATTTTCAATAATATCCAGTGCTTTTTCCCCGAATCTTTTGACGATTCGGTCGGCGATGACCGGTCCAAGCCCCTTGATGAGTCCGGAACCCAGATATTTTTTGATTCCAAAAACCGTTGCCGGAACCGTTGTTTTGTATTCCACTACCTTAAACTGCTCACCGAACTTGGGATGGTTGATCCATTCACCTTTCAAGTTCAGGATTTCGCCGGGGACTGGTGACATCAAATAGCCCACAACGGTTATTAGATCCCGCTGTCCGTAAACCTTAACCCGGGCAATGGTATAACCGTTTTCTTCATTGGTGTAAGTAATTCTTTCAATTTGTCCTGAAAGTTCTGTGAGCATTTTATTTTGCCTTGAAAAACCTGGTCCTTTGAGCCAGGTCAGAGTTCTTTTGCTCTGCCTGAAGAATTGCTGCAAGAGTTAGAAGTAAACTAAAGTTTAAAGTGAGCTAAAGTTAAGGAATTCTATCAATTATATAAAAACATTGGAGCGAAGCGACACCATAACTTCCCCGATGAATACGGGATAAATAGGCACTTTAGATCATTTTAGACACTTTTAACTTAAGCGAATTTAAGTAAAACAACCCCTTTCAGGAGTCAACCAAAGCCTGGTCCTTTGGATCAGGATTCTTTACTCTCTTGTTACACCCAGTCGGGCAACCTAATATCGGACCCCAACTCACGGCTGGGGATAAAACATTTAATATCGATGACCGGAGAGCCGTCGAGCGCATCTATTTTTTCAATAAAAATGGTAG